>JADMIO011472196.1_pt1 | contig 90220 bp, 76 predicted proteins | sample 8958161 | NCBI WGS metagenome assembly JADMIO01 (sample SAMN16585339, study PRJNA669376) | soil metagenome | isolation source: Crop rotation soil | place: USA: Cullars Rotation, Alabama | collected 2011
CGCGACAACTTGTCCACGTGGAATTCTAAGCTTAGGATCCCAATGTGCTGGAAAGTGATACCGGCACCGGCAGTATCTCGCTTACGACGTTGGATGCAGCCATTCCCACCGAAACTTTCGACACTCTTTCAAACACGGCGGGCAGCACAACTAACACGGCGCTGCCGGCCGGTTGGTACATCACGGAAGGTGGCGGGGGAGCGCGCGACAACGAGCAGTACGCCGTTGATACCGGTAGCAGCACCACCGGTGACATTTACAGTTATGGCGCAGCAGCAGCGACTGATCGCGCGCTGGGCGAGTTGCGAAGCGGCACGCTCATTCCGCTCTTTGGCGCAAAGTTCACGAACAACACCGGGGCAACGATCACTTCGCTTGACGTTTCTTACACCGGCGAGCAGTGGCGTTTCGGCGGCGTTCACAGCACGGTGGCTGATCGACTCGATTTTCAATACAGCACGAATGCGACGGATTTATCTACCGGGACTTACTTGGATGCAAACGCTCTCGACTTCAATCCGCCGGTGACCGCGGGCACTGCGGGCGCACTCGACGGCAATGCCGCCGCGAATCGCACGGCCATCTCTTCGACGATCACCGGGCTTAGCATTCCGAATGGCGCGACGGTTTTTATTCGTTTGAATGACGTTGATGCCACCGGCGCGGATGATGGTCTCGCAATTGACAACTTCTCAGTTACCCCGCACGGGGGAGTTGCAACCCCAACCCCCACGCCTACGCCTTCGCTCTCGATCAACGACGTTTCGTTGGCGGAAGGTGACGCGGGTACTACGAACTTCAACTTCACCGTCAGCCTCTCGACGCCCGCGCAAACTGGCGGCGTGAGCTTCACCGTGAACACGGCGGACGGCACCGCGACGGCGCCCAGCGACTACACAGCAATCGTCAACGGAGCCGGCAGCATTCCTGAAGGCAGCAGCTCTACGCAAGTCACAGTCGTGGTCAACGGTGACGTGACGGTCGAGCCGAATGAAGTTTTCTTTGTGAACATCTCGAACGTTACCGGCGCGGGCGTCACAGACGGTCAGGGTCAGGGCACCATCACAAATGACGACGTAACGCTCACAAAGATTCACGACATCCAGGGAAATGGCGCTACGTCGCCCATCACCGGGCAGAACGTGACCACGCGTGGCATCGTTACGGGCATCAAGGCCGGTTCCTCCGGCGGATTCTATATACAGGAGCCTGATGCGACTGTTGACGCAGATCCGAATACGTCCGAGGGTATCTTCGTCTTCACAGGATCGACGGTCCCCGCTGCTGCGATTGTCGGAAATTTTGTGCAGGTCAACGGCACAGTGCAGGAGTTTATACCTTCGGCTGACCTGAACCAGAAACCATTAACCGAGTTGAGCGGGACCATAACCGCGTCGGTGTTAACGACAGGCAATCCGCTGCCCACGCCTGCAACGATCACGGCCGCGGATACCCTCGTGAACGATCTCAACAATCTTGAGAAGTACGAGGGCATGCGCGTTACGGTGCCGTCGCTTACCGTGGTTGCGCCGACACAAGGCACCATCACCGAGCCGAGTGCCACGGTCTCTTCAAACGGTGTCTTTTATGGCGTCGTGACGGGCGTGGCGCGCCCGTTCCGCGAGCCGGGCGTCAACGCATCAGACCCATTACCGCCGGGTTCGCCGGCGAACGTTCCGCGATTTGACGAGAATCCCGAGCGTATACGCGTCGACAGCGACGGACAGCCGGGTACGACCGCGCTGAACGTTTCGGCGGGCTCTGTGCTGACGAACGTGACGGGGCCGCTCGACTACAGCTTCCGCACTTACACAATTCTTCCCGACACGACTCTGACGGGGACGAATAGCGGTGCGACGCCGGCAGCCACTCCGACTGCCAACGAGTTCACGGTGGCTTCTTTCAACATGGAGCGTTTCTTCGACACCGTGAACGACCCGAACAACGCGAACGATCCCGTGTTGACGACAACGGCCTTCAACAACCGTGTCAACAAGGCTTCGCTCATCATCCGCAACGTCCAGCGCTATCCGGACGTAATCGGCGTACAGGAGATTGAGAACCTCTCGACGTTGCAGGCCGTCGCAGCGAAGGTCAACTCTGACGCGCAGACCATCGACGCGCTGCCCAACCCGAACTACGTCGCGTATCTCGTCGAAGGTAACGACATTGGCGGCATCGACGTTGGCTTCCTCGTGAAGGAGTCGCGCATCACGACGGTCAGCGTGACGCAGATCGAGCAGCCCGGCTGTGATCACGTCACGCCCTCGACCTGCAACAACTACACGAACCCGAACGACGGCACGCTCGACATTCTCAACGACCGTCCGCCGCTGGTGCTTCAGGCGACGGCACCGCGCCCGGCGATTTATGGTGGCGGCACGATTCCGTTTACGGTTATCGTCAACCACTTGCGCTCCCTCAACAACATCGACGACACGACCGTGCAGGGCTCGGGCACGGTCGGCGCGCGCGTCCGCTTCAAGCGGCAGAAGGGGGCCGAGTTCCTCGCGAACTACATCCAGTCGCGCCAGACCGCCGACCCGACCGAGAAGATCATCACCGTCGGCGATCTGAACGCCTTCCGCGTCAACGACGGTTACGCGGACGTGATCGGGACGATCCTCGGCACGCCTTCGCCTGACGACCAAACGGTCGTCCCCGGCGACGGCGCCGATCTCGTTAACCCGAATCAGACTGATCTCGTGGACACGCTCTCGGCCGACCAGCGCTACTCCTACTCGTTCGATGGCAATGCGCAGACCCTGGATCACGTGATCGTGAACCCGAATGCGCTCGGTATCCTGAGCCGGTTCATGTATGCCCGGGAAGATGCTGACCAGCCAGTGAAGGATTACGAGGACGGCAACATTCCCGATCGGATCTCAGATCACGATCAACCGATCGGTTACTTCAGCCTCGTGCCTACGACACCCGACGTGGCGATCTCCAAGACGGCAGATCGTAATCCGGCGCCGGTCGAGTTCAACTTCAACTACAACATCACTGTGACTAACACGGGCAGCCCGGCGTCGAACGTCGTTGTCACCGATCCGCTGCCATCGCAGGTGACCTTGACTGCGTCAACCACGTCACAAGGCACCTGTTCTTACGACACGCCGAGCAAGACCGTGACCTGCAATCTCGGCACGGTCAGCGCGGGTTCACCGGTGAACATTCAGTTGACCGTCAAGCCTCGCTCGGAAGGTACGCTCAACAATACCGCGACGGTAACGACCACTGATACCGACTCGAATCCAAATAACAACAGTGCGTCGGTGAATGGACTGCCGGCAATCAAGTTCGTCGATCTCGCGGTCGCGAAGTCCGAGTCGGCAGACCCGATCTTTGCGGGGCAGAACGAGACCTACACAATCGTCGTTAAGAACTTCAATACTTACGTCAACGCCACGGGCGTCGCGCTCACAGACACGCTGCCGGCTTCGATGACGTTCGTCTCAGCTACAACCTCGCAGGGCTCGCTCGTCACGCCGCCCGTCGGCTCGACCGGTACCGTGACTGCGAACATCGGCACGCTCGCGCCGGGCACGACTGCAACCGTTACCATCACGGCCAAGTCAACGGCCGCGGGCACGGTTACAAACTCGGCGACCGCGACGAGTAACGAAAGCGAGTTCAATCCGGCTGACAACACAGGCAGCTCGACGATAACCGTCAAGTCCGCCGCGTTGTTAAAGGTTCTGCTCGCAAAACAGGTGCTGATCGGTGGTTGTGAAAATACGACTGGCAACGTTTACTTCACCGGCCCGGCTGGTCCTGGCGGAGTTACCGTCCCGCTCTCAACCAGCAGCCTCGCGGGAGTTACTGTTCCGGCGAGCGTCTTCATTCCAGAAGGGCAATCAATAAGTCCCAACTTCAGTGTGACGACTTCACCGGTTGCCACGAAGCAGGTCGGCCTGGTGATCGCAGGAACCGGACCCGGCAGTGTATCGCGCGGTCTCACGATTAACGTCGGGAGCGGTATCTGCCCGCCGTAACCGTAACCGGTAATTAAGCCGAACAGGCCGTGCGAGCTCAAACAGGTTCGCACGGCCTCTTCTTTTCGATTTCGATTGTCACGATTAAATGATTAGCCTTGCGGTCACACGATTGAATTGGGTGAGAGTCGCTATTGCTGCCGGTTTGCTGGCGGTCAGCATAGCGGCGCTCATCATGGTCAGAAAGCAGATGGCGCTGAGATCGCTGGCGGCTAATCACGCCAAATCGTCGCTCGAGCCAAGCGCTGCCGAGCCCGCCCGCAAGCCTTCGCTGTCGCGTGTGCCGCTCGATGTGCTTCGTGATTTCAGCTACAACGGTGTGCACTTACTGAATGGCGCTGGCGCTCCGCTCTATCAGTCTGATGAGCGCTACAAAACGTTTCTGACTCGACTTCGACAGTTTCCGCCCGACGTGTTGATCGTCGGTAAGGAAGCGCCGCTAACACACAGCCTGGGACCGATACTTTCATTTGGAGGAGAGAACCGGACTTTTCCACCCGTGCAGGGTCGCAAAGGCGAAGATCCTCGACGCCAGCTTTCCCCCGATGAACTGAGGTTGCGAATCAAAGCTACTCAACAATTTGTTCAGGACGTTCATTCGGCCGGCGTGAAGATAGTAATGCCTTACATTTCTCCGATGACGATGTTGGGTAACCGCGAACGTCGCCAGGGGTTTTTCGAGTTCTTCGACGGTTGGGACAAGTACGCGAAAGAATTTGACCTCGGCGCACGACCCGCCGGCGATCCCAGCGAGTGGACGCAGCGAGACAAACAGGGCCAGACCTATTTTCGCGTTGGTGGCGGCAGTGAAGACGTGGGTGGTTTCACGCGTTACAGCATGTGCATCAACAATCCGAGTTGGAAGCATTGGCAGATGCTCACGGCTGATTGGATAGCCCGAGTCGGCTATGACGGCATTTGGATGGACAACGTATTGGTCCATCGGTGCTATGACCAGTATTGCCAGGCAGTCGCTAAGAGCATGGGCACGGATCTTTCCCGCGACGGGGATCGTGTGTGGCTCGAGAGTTACTTGCGTTACTTCGACGATTTACGCGCTGAGGGTTCACGGAGTCGCCGCAATTTTGTCCTGGGCGGAAATTATATCGAGGTGCCTTTTCAACGCGCGGTCTCGGACAAGCTGGACCTTAGCATGATCGAGCAGGTTTGGCTGGGAGCGGCGCGCATTCTTTGGCCCGGCGGTGTCTGGACTGGGTATTACCCGCCGCTACCAGGGCAGAAAGTTCTAAACGGGCGGACGCAGGGGACTAACGAGGCGCGGTCTCTGAATAACCTTTGGATCTCGCAACTCGCTTACGCAATGCGAGGCGATCGCGGCGTACATTTCTTGGCCGGGGCGCCGGCAAATAAAGGCGCCGAATTTGCGCACAATGAGGATTCGGCAGTTCTGGCTCTCGCTGAAGCTGCGACTTTTGGCGGTGGCGCCGCGGTGCAGGTGACTGGTCAATATCCGCTGCACAGCGACACGGATTTGCCGGCCCATAAAGGCCGAGAACGGTTTTTTAGTTTTGTGCGCGGGCACCGAGAGCTCTATGAGAATCTTTTGCCGGCGGGCAACATTGCGATTGTGGTTTTCCCCGATCAAGAAGTAGCCAACCTGGTTGAAGCGCAGCAAGTACAGGAAGCGCTGCTGTGGAAAGGTCTGCTGGTTGATGTGCTTGACGGCGACAAGCAGAGTGCCGCGACACTCGGCCGCTACAGTCTGGTCATAGTTCCCGGCCGGCCCAATCTTCCGCCGTGGATGAAAAATCTTTCGTTGCTTGAAAGCCCCGATCCACTCACGCCGCAAGAGGTGAGGGAGCTGAAGAAATCATTTCAACGAGATCGTGACGCGCCCTTGATCAGGCGCACCAAGCTAAGCGAGCTTGCCCTTGCTAAAGCCGACGCCTTGCGGACGTTGACTCTGCCCGCCGGATCGCTGGTTCAGGCGTGTGCATGGGCCAGCGAACAGCGCATGATTGTGCACCTGCTTAATTTTCACGTGCCGATCGGGGTAGCGAACGCAGATAAGGTCGAGACGGTCGCGAACGTCTCAGCAAGTATTAAAGTTCCCAGGGGAAAGACGGTCCGCGAGGTGAAGACGCTCTCGATTGACGGACAGGATGCGAAAAGCCTGACTTTTACTCAGCGCGGGGAGCAGTTGACGTTTACCGTGCCGTCGGTGCGCGTTTACCGGGTTGTAGCGATCTCGTTTTAGGCGGCCAGGGATGTTGTCTGAGCCTAAACCCAACGAAAATACATTGACCTTCACCCCGGTTGAAAGTAAACTCTGCCGAGTTAAGTTCGTGCTGTACTGGTCTGTTAACAGAAAAGAGTGTCAGCTGCGAGTTTCCTATGAGCGCGAGATCTAAAAACATTTTACGAGCAATTTCTTTGTTCACGGTGTTCTGCGTCTTGCAAATCTATGTGGTCGCAGGTCCCACGTCCACCGCGGTGAAGTCCAACGAAACGAAATTGCTCTCCGCGCCGCAGACCAGCGGCATGATCAAAACCACAAACAACCAGCCCGTCTTTGTAAACGGCAACAGCGTCAGACCGGGCACTACCGTTTTAAGTGGCTCGACCATTGAAACTCCAGCTGGCGTGGGTGCCATCCTGCAATTACATTCCGGCAATATCGAGATCCTCCCGGGTACGGAATTGACCGTCCAGTTCACCGCTGACAAAAGCGAACTTAAAGTGGCGCGGGGCACGGCCTTCGTCGACCCACCTGCTCCGGGCGGTGCGCCACAGCAATTGGTTGCACGGCTCATAACCCAAAACAACCAGGCAATTACCGTCAACGGCAGTTCAGCTGCAGGTGGGACTATTCTCACTGGCGCTACTATTGAAACTCCCGACCAAGTGAGCGCGACGATTGATTTAGGCGCGGGCGGCGTGGTCGAAGTCGCACCTAACTCCGTTATCAAGTTGGATTATGATCAGGACGGCAATGTGCGCGTGAAAGTGATTCGCGGATGCGCGATGACGAAGAAGAAGTCGAACGCGCTGCCGGGCGAGATGGAAGTTTATACGGATGCGGCTTCGATTAAGACCGACAAGAACCGTAAACAAGCCGGTGGCTGTATCCTGCCGAACGGTCAACTCGGATCCTTCAGCGGCGCAGCGGCTGCAGCCGGCGGCGTAAATGGAGCGCTGGTGGCCGTGTTGGTAGCCGGCGGTGGCGCTGTGGCGGCTGCGGTTATTCTGGCGGGTCGCGGCGGAAATCCGAGCCCCAGCACTCCGTAATAATTTTTTTCTTATCAAAGCAACGAAAGAGGTCAACTCAAACCGGGGTTGGCCTTTTTCATTTCCTTCGCATCGCTCATATCAATCGGCAGCATGACCGAACCGCGTTTCGATAAACTTCGATTCATTCCTTCGGCAGTAATTCTTATTTTGTGTTGCTATGGGATTAGTGTTGCCTGGCATACAGGGCTCGGTCGCTTTCTGGCCAATGACGCTGCGCATACTTTGATCGGCGAGCGCGCCGATCGAGCCGTGGCAGCCAGTCCCGGCGATGCGGAAACCCACGCGGCTCGCGCCCTCGTCCTCTATCAAGCTGAAGAGCTCAACGGTTCGATTGGAGAGCTGGAAAACTCGGCGAGCCTAAGACCGCAGGATTATCTGCTGTGGCTTCAAATCGGTCGCGCGCGTGACGAAGCCGGCGACATGCAAGGTGCGCTGCTGGCACTGCAGGAAGCATTGCGACTCGCTCCTTTTTATTCCGATCCGCGTTGGCAGTACGGTAACGTTCTTTATCGTGCTGGCCGTTTCGATGAGGCGTTTCGCGAGTTAGGCGCCGCCGCGGCTTCTGATCCCGCACTGTCCCCCGTGTTGATGGATTTAGCCTGGGGGACTTATCCCGGCGATGCGAAGGCGGTAGAGGCAATCGTCTTACCTCGAACGGATGCGGGGCGTATTTCCCTGGCCAGGTTCTTTGTTAAGAAGGGATTGATCGACGAGGCACTAACGCTCTTTCGTAGTTCCGAAGGCGGGGCGCTGGACGAACGATCAAAACTGTTGAGAGACCTGATGCAGGCGAAAAGGTTCAAAGCGGCTTATGAAGTGTGGGTTGCCAGCCAGCCTGTTAAGGATGCGAAGCTAAACGGCAACATCACCGATCCGGGTTTTGAGGGACCGCTGGTCCTAAACTCGAAAGGGTTTGCCTGGCGTCAGGAGCGAGCATTCGAGGGCGTCACCGTATCGCTGGATAGTAAGCATCCGAGGTCCGGGGCGAACAGCCTCTTGATTGAGTGGAGGGGCCACGCAACACCGGAGGTTCCGGTCGTAACGCAACTCGTTCTCGCCGAGCCGGGAAGTCGTTACCGGCTTAGTTTTTTTGTTCGCACCGAAGATGTAGTTACGGGAGGCCTTCCTCTAATTAGCATTACTGACGCAAGCGATGAGAAGTTTCTGGCTCAATCGCAGCCTTTCGCCCCAGCGGCCGGCGAGTGGCAGCAATACGAAGTTGCGTTTGCCACGTCATCCACGACTGGAGCAGTGACCATTACACTTCAGCGACAGAGCTGTGCGCCAAGTCCCTGTCCGATGTTCGGCCGCGTTTGGTTGGATGACTTCTCGTTACAGAAAGAATAGTCACCGCGTGCTTCTCGCGTTCACCCGGCCCCGTTCATTCCTCCTCACAGCAAGCGCGTTCCAGTTTCTCTTACAAGGAACATTCTCCGCGCGACGGCGGTTCGATCCTACCCGCAAATCTGATAATCTAACCGCGCTTACTTTTCGACCGGCGCGATGCGATTACGGAAACCAATCTTAGTTGTCTTGGGGGCGCTGTCTCTGCTGACTGCTTTCGCACTCAGCACTTACGCCCAGTCGACCGACCAGTCGCTGCCCACGGCAGTGCTTTCAAACGAGATCAGCGGCAGAATTAATCCGCTGGACTTAGGCGATCCGCGCCTGACGCGCCATTACTACGCCTTTGAAGGGACGCCGGGCGACCTTCTGATCACTCTCGACAGCAAGAACCTGAATGGTGACGTTGACGTCTTTACCGCGGTTACTTTTCGGCCGTTAATGAAGACGACCATGTACGCGGACGCTCAATCGCAGGATATCGCCAAGAGTATTTATTTGCGCGCGTCGCAGATTCTTATTCTTAGAGTCGAAGCCCGCACCCCGAATGATGAGCCAGGAAATTATCGAATTCGGTTCGGCGGCTCCTTCGCAAAATTCAGCGGTGGCATTCCCGTAGCCGAACCGGTTGAGACAACCGAGAACGACACCGACAAGTCAGGCGGGAATCGCTTGTCTTCGGTGGGCGCGACAGTCCCGCGGCCCGTGGAAGAAAAAGTCGAAACCAAGCCGGTTGAAACACCGGTTGAAGAAACAAAGCCGGCGAAACCGGAAACAACACCAAGACGAACGACGACCTCCCGGCGCACGACCGCACGCAATCCGCGCCGGACGACGCGCCCTGCGACTAAACCTCCGGTGCAGAAAGAACCTACCGAGAGCGCGAAGACTGAGGTAAAAGATACGGAAGAGAAACCGCCCGGGACCACTGAGAAACCAAAGGATCAAGAGATGGGGCCGCAACCGGCGGGAGCTCGATTGGTAATTGAAGAGAAGGACGGAACGCGCGTCGATCGCCCGATGTCTTCGGTGCGTCGCGTGACGATCGATGGAACTGCGATTGTGATTTTTATGAAGTCCGGAAGAATCGAGCGAATCCCGATGTCGCTGGTGGCGCGGATGGCGATCGAACCGCAATAGGCTTCGTCAACTAAGCCTGTGCCGCGCGCAGTTTCCACTTCTCGCGACTAATCCCGTACAGCAAGACTTGTTTACCCAGTAACTCAGTTTGGCCTTCGACGGTTTCTCCCAGCCGCTCCGCCACCTTGATCGAGTTCGTGTTAGCGGGCGCGATACAGCTGATTAGGTGGTCGCGATCTAATTCTGTGAATGCGTACGCCATGGCGCGCCCGGCGCCTTCCGTCGCATAGCCTTTCCCCCAACATTCACGCGCGAGCGTCCAACCCAATTCAAAACCGGGCCAGCCCGCCGGATCCATTAAGCCGATTCTTCCGATGAGGTTGCCGCTGCTTTTCTCTTCCACAGCCCAAACACCAAACCCGCGAAAATACCAGTGGCCGATATAAGCGGCCATGCTCTTCCACGCTTCAATTTCTGTTTGCGGCTGACCCGTGAGGAACTTCATCACTTGGGGGTCCTGAGCCATGCGCAGGAATGCCGGGAAATCATCTTCCCGAAACCAACGCAGAATTAAGCGCTCGGTCTCGAGCCTTACCTCATTCAGATGCATGGGCGAGATTGTTACTTGGAATAGCGGCGAACCGCAAGAGCTATTGGTAAGCCAATGCCAAGCATGTGGATCAGCAGGTTCGGTATCAGTACTCGCCAGGGATAAACCCAGGGCAGCGTGGTCGAGTGAATCGCGGAAATTCGCATGATAATTCCATACATGAAGAAATAAACGCACAGACCATATAGGATGCCGCAAACAATAGGCTGGGTAATCATGACCCGCAGCACGCGGCTCGCGAGAAAGTAAACGGTCGCGGCGGTCAGGGCGATTAGAAAATGAAAGAAGAGACCCAGCGTCGCCGTCTTGAGGCCACCTTCAAAGGCCTGCTTTCCCAGCGCACCGCGCGCAACGGACTGGCAAATCTGTATCGGAGTGAGGTGGTTGCGTAATCCGAAAAAGATACAGGCGTAAGTAATATCCAGCGCGCCGGCAATGAGGCCGCCTACCACAATCGCTTGAGCGGGTTTTGCCTTTGCCATTTGCCGGGTGCGATGTTGGCTAAGACTTCGCGGATTTTAGTTGCGCGAGCTTCTCGCGAAACTGCGCCAGGTCCTGATTGGAGGGATCGATTTTCGCGAGCTTGTTGATTTGTTCCTCAGCGCCCTTCGCATCACCCTTACCCAGCAAAGCCGCGCATAACCCGTCTACTGAAGGCATGTCGTTAGGTTTGATCTCCAATGCCGCCTTGTACCACTTCTCAGATGCATCGTAATGACCGGCATCCAGATTGGCGACGCCGAGCATTGCCAGGGTCTCAAAATCTTTTGGCTTAACTTTATTTGCCGCCAGCAGGTATTCGATCGCGGGATCATAACGGCCGATTTGATAGTAGAGTTTGGCCGCCGCGATTTGCGCATCGAAATCGTTGGGGTTTTCGCGAGCCTGCTTGATCGCGTTCTGCACTGAAGCAAGCATTTGCTGGCCGCCTTCTCCGCCGTTTTGGCTGCTGTCGATGGGCGGATGATCAGGCGGAAGATTTTGCGACTGCGTTGTGGTGGTGCTGCGCTGCGCAGCCTCGCGTTGACTAATATTTCCCGCCAGAAGAAAACCGCCGATAAAACCGAGCAGGATGCCAATGATAGCGAATAAGAAATTGTCTCTGGTCATTCGTCTTTAAGGCGGAAGTTAGGGGTTCGCGGGTTTAAGCAGGCCGCGAATCTGTTCGCGCAGCTCGGGGTTGTCTGTGTGGCCATGCCGGGTGATCGCGTGACTGACGGCGGCGTCCAGGACTTCTTCTTCCGTGCCCTCGATCCGCAGCGTGCAGCCGCTTTCGCTCGGATGTTCCCGGCAATCGATTGATTTTCTATTCGGCATATTTGCTCCTAGAGTGACACAGACTTCGGTCTGCTGATGTCAAAACGAAGACTGAGTTTTGAGCCACGCAGTCTACCGCGAACCTTTACCACTCGCCAACTCTTTAGCTTTGGTGATTTGTTCGGTGACGCTCTGCAGCTCCGGCGAACCGGCAGGCAACAACTTCAACAACTTCTGCCAGTAATCGATGGCTTTCTGATAGTCGCCCCTCTGAAATGCAGCGCTACCGGCAAGGTCCACTGCCTTCAGATTTTTCGGATCGATTTCTAACGCCTTATTAAGCGCTTCGGTAGGCTTGCCCGCCAGGTTTTGATTGTTTGCCAAAGCTTCGGCTTCCGCATAGTTTGCCCACGCATCCGCATCCTTCGCGTTGAGCTCCGTCAGCTTTTGATAGGCCGTGGCGGCTTCGGCAAACTTCTCCATGCTCATGTAACTGCGCGCCAGCATCGTCCAACCTTGAGCGTCATTTGGGTTTTGCTTGAGGCGCGCGGCGAGCTTTTCGACGTTCGCTGCTACTTGCTGCTGAGACATGCCGCCGGTTTCACTGGGTGCGCTGGCTGCCGTTCTGGTCGGGGGAGCGGTCGCCGGGTCGATACCTTTCGGATTACCCACCACCAAATAGAGCGCGATGGCCGCCACCGGTATGAAACCCGTCACTGCATAGGCAAATTTATTTGTCCCGGAACTTCGCGCGGCGGTTGACTCGTCCTTTACCGCAACGTCTTGCAGCAGCCGCCGCTCGATCTCAGTTTGCTCGTCCTGATATTGCTGTTCGCCAATTAGGCCCGCTTTTCGATCAGCGTCGAGCTCGCGAAATTGGTCTTTGTAAACCATCACGTTCGCTTCACGCCGCTCGACTTCTTCGTCGTCCGCAGATTTCTGCAAGAGCGCGGGCAGAATAAACCAGAGCGCGAGTAGAATAAGCAGGGCGGCAATTATCCAAAAAGTTACCATCGTGTTGTAGGGCAAGCTTTGAGCTGCCTAATCGCAAAACTAACAGTTTGCGTTACTCAGTTCGCATTACACCTTGAGTTACGTGCGCAGCATTTCTTCTGCTCGTTTCCGTTCGTCCGCACTGAGCGGTTCTTCCTTGATCATTTCGCGGCGCTGCTTCACGAAACGGAACAAAATAACCGTTCCGCCAACCAGCAGCACGAACGGACCAAACCAGAGCAGGTAAGTCGTCGACTTTACCGGTGGCTTGTACAAAACAAAGTCGCCGTAGCGCGCGGTCAGATAATCAATAATCTCTTTGTCGCTCTTGCCGGCCTTCATCTGTTCGCGAATTTGCTTGCGCAAGTCCTCGGCCAGGTCGGCTCTGGAATCAGCAAGCGTTTCGTTTTGGCAGACCAGGCAACGCAACTGCTCGGTCAGGTGCTTCATGCGTTGTTCGATCTGTGGATCTTCGTTGGGCTGAGCATCCTTGGCCGGGGTGAAGCCCACGAAGCAAACCGAAATAACTGCAAGAAGAATGATTCGTTTCATTGATTCAGCTGCTTTGCCAGCGGCACGATCTTTTTGCTCCAGACGTCCTCGGTAATTGGGCCAATCTGCTTAAACCGGATCACGCCGGTTTTATCGATTAAGAAACTCTCGGGCGCGCCATAGACGCCGTAGTCAATCGACGTTCGTCCCTCCGCGTCGTAAATAATCTGCGTGTACGGATTGCCTAGTTCATCCAGAAACTGCCTCGCCGCCACCCGCTCGTCAGCGCTGTCGTTCGCGTATTTGTAGTCAACGCCGTAAATCGGCACGATATTTTGTTTCGCGTATTCGACCAGCAGCGGGTGCTCATCGCGACAGGCAATACACCACGAGCCCCAGAAGTTGAGCAGGTAAACTTTTCCTCGCAGGTCCTGCGTCGAGGTTGTCCTATCGGGATCATTCAACTGCGGCAACTGAAAAGCCGGCGCTGGTTTGTTGATAAGCGGGGAAGGGACTTCGCGCGGATCGCGATTGAGGCCGACCAGGAGAAAGGCGACCAGCCCAATGAACAGAATCAGCGGAATTAGCAAATACTTGTTCATTAGTTATTCAACGGCGGAAGATGCCGCCGTGGTCGCTACCTTGACGACCTGCGCTTTGTCAGCAGTTTGTTTGGCTTGTTTTTTGGCGAGAGCATAGCGCCGGTCGGTGACCGCAAAGCCTCCGCCAATCGCCATCAACAGCGCGCCACCCCAAATCCAATTCACCAGTGGCTTGTGATAGACGCGCACCGTCCAGGCGCCGCCATCGACCTCGTCACCGAGCGAGAGGTAAAGGTCGCGCCAAATGCTGCGGTCTATCGCCGTTTCGGTAGTTACGTTTTGCGCGGCCGTGAACGAACGCTTCTCAGGGTTCATTACCACAAACGGCGCCGAGCCAGTCTGCGAAACTTCAATGTCGGCACGCACGGCTTGATAGTTAGGACCCTGGACTTGCGCCAGATTTTTGAGCTGAAATTCATAACCGGCAACTTTGACTGTGTCGCCGATGTTCATCTTCACGTCGCGCTCGCTTTGATAACTGGTGACGACCGAGACGCCGGCGATAAAGACGGCTACACCGATATGGGCGATGTGCATCCCATAGAAAGCTCGCGACGGACCCGCCAACCGCGCAAAAAAGTTAGGCGCGGTTGAGTTGCTGCGGATGCGGCTGAAGATGTTTTGCAGCGAAGTGATGACAATCCACACTGCCAGCAGCAAACCAAGACTTGCGCGCCACTGCCAGCCGCCGATTACGAAAGGCAGCAGCACCGCGGAGAGGAGACTCAGCCCAAACGCCCATTTCAGGCGCACGGCGAGGGCGGGTAGCTTCGCCTGTTTCCAACGCGCAATTGGTCCCACGCCGATTAGGAACATGGCCGGCGCCATCAGCGGCACAAACACTGTGTTGAAGTAAGGCGGGCCGACGGAAAGCTTGCCGAGATTCAACGCATCAACAAACAAAGGATACAAGGTTCCCAACAGAACCGATCCGGCCGCCACGACCAACAATACGTTGTTCGTGAGGAGGAGCGATTCACGCGAAAGCAATTCGAACTTTGATCCAAGACCGACTTGTTTAGCTCGCCATGCGTACAACGCCAACGAACCACCGATTACCACGGTCAGAAATCCAAGGATGAATACGCCGCGCTTGGGATCGGTCGCAAACGCGTGCACTGAGGTCAGCACACCGGAACGCACCAGAAATGTTCCGAGCAGGCTCAGCGAAAAAGCCGCGATCGCCATCAACACGGTCCAGCTCTTAAAGCCGCCGCGCTTCTCAGTGACTGCCAGTGAATGAATCAGCGCAGTACCCACGAGCCAGGGCATGAACGACGCGTTCTCAACCGGGTCCCAAAACCACCAGCCGCCCCAGCCGAGTTCGTAATAAGCCCAAAAACTTCCCAGCGCGATGCCGCAGGTCAGAAACATCCACGCCACGGTCGTCCAGGGTCGCGACCAGCGCGCCCACGTCGCGTCCAGCCGGCCGCCAATTAATGCAGAGATAGCAAAGGCGAAGGCGACAGAGAAACCGACGTATCCCATGTAAAGCATGGGCGGGTGTGCGACCATCGCCGGATCTTGCAGCAAAGGATTTAGATCGCGGCCGTCGGGTGGAACCGGAAAAATTCGCGCGAACGGATTTGACGTCAACAACATGAACAGCAGAAAGCCGGTGCTGATCATGGCCATGACCGACAAAACCCGCGCGACCATTTCGCTGGGCAGATGATTACTGAACAACGTCACCGCCACCATCCAAAGCGTCAACATGAACGTCCAAAGCAACAGCGAACCTTCATGTGAACCCCACGTCGCGGCCAGCCGGTATTGAAGGGGAAGCTGTGAATTGGAATTTGTGGCGACGTTCAGCACAGAAAAATCATTCGTGATGAACGAATAGCCGAGACAGGAAATTCCGATGAGCACAAAGATGAATTGCGCCTGTGCTGTCGGACGGGCCAACGCGACAAGTTGCGGAATCCCTTTGGCGGCGCCGATGAGGGGCAGGCTCGCTTGCACGATGGCGAGCATGAGGGCGAGTATCAGCGCGAATTGTCCGATCTCAGGAATCATTTGTCGACCAGAGTTTTGGCGGCCTTTGCCTTGTCGATTGCAGCTCCGGCTTCCGGTGGCATGTAGTTCTCATCGTGCTTCGCCATAATCTTGTCGGCATAGAAAACACCGTCCGCTCCGACCTTTCCTTCAGCCACGCAGCCACGGCCTTCCTTGAACAGATCGGGTGTGATGCCTTTATAAACGACCGGAATTTTGTGCGCGGTATCCGTGATCGAAAACTTCATTGTTAATCCGTCACTCTCGCGTTTAAAACTTCCTTCCTCGACCAATCCGCCAATCCGGAAGGTCTTGCCTTGCGGTGCTTGCTTCGCGGCGACTTCAGTGGGGCTTAAGAAGAAGGCGACGTTGGTTTTAAGGGCGCTGAGTACCATGGTCGTCGTCAGCCCAAGTGCCGCCAGGCTACAGATGATAAAGACAATTCTCTTGTGACGCTTTTTCATTGAATTCCTTGAAATGAAGCATTAAGGGATGAATCTTCCGGGTAGTTCTTAGCGGGCTCGCGCCGCCCGAGGTTGCGTTTTCTGATCAGCAGCATGAGGACTTCGCCGCCCAGCAACAGAAAGCTGATTCCGTAAGAACCCCAAACATAGAATGCGTATTTCGACCAGGTCATTTCATTATGCAACTTCGGCCAGCCATGGCGCCTCCTGTTCTCTCTCACGAATTATGTAACGAACACGCACCAGCACTACGGCGATTGAATAGATCCAACAAGCAGCCAACATGATCAGCATGGCGGCCAACATTGACGGCGCCATCTTAACTTTAGTGGCCGTGATCGTCGCACCCTGATGCAGGCTGTTCCACCATTGCACCGAAAAATAAATGATGGGTACATTAATCACTCCGACAACGGCCAGTACGGCGCCGGCGCGATCTGCGCGACGTGGGTCGTCGATCGAGGATTGAAGTGAGATGAAACCGATGTAAAGAAACATCAAAATCAAAGTTGATGTCATTCGTGCGTCCCAAACCCAGTAAACACCCCAGGCCGGTTTGCCCCACAGCGCGCCAGTCACCAGCGAAATGAAAGTAAAGATGGCGCCGGTCGGCGCAATTGCCGTCGCCATCATCGCTCCCAGGCGCGCGTTGAAAGCCCAGCCGATTCCGGCATACAAAGCCAACAAGCAATACAAGAACATGCCCATCCACGCCGCCGGAACATGAATAAAGAGGATGCGATAGGATTCGCCCTGCGCAGATTCAGTCGGTGCGACAAAAAAACCAACATACATCCCAACGATGAAAAGAATCGCTGCCGGCACGGCGAAGAAGGGGATCATCTTCCCGGCGAGTGGGTAGAAGTTCGCAGGAGCTGCGTATTTGTACCAGTTGATTTTGCGTTTACTCATGAAATTTTCGCACTGCCCGTCTATCGCGCGTCGGAATCGTCGCCGTTACAACTCTTATTCCAAACGACTGGCACGGATTCTAGCCCGTTATTTGATGCTGATACCACGGACGAAGATTCACGCAACTCACTCCACGGAAATCTTTAACGCCGCACTGGTTGCCCAGGGCGCGAAAACGAACGAAACGATTAGCGTCGCCGCCAGTAATAGCAACCAGGCTTTCGGATCAGTGCCGGTCACGGTCGCCTGCACGGCGCCACTGCCAAAGATCAGGACCGGAATGTAAAGCGGCAGGACGAGCAAAGCAACCAGGACGTTTGCGGCGCGCAAACCCAGGGTTAGTGCCGCCCCGATCGACCCAATCGCGCTGAGAACCGGTGTTCCGAGCAATAGGGATGTCAACACGATTAGAAGGCTATTTTCCGATAAACCGAACTGAAGACCAAGCACCGGAGCGATAACCACCAGCGGCAGCTCTGAAACCAGCCAGTGCGCGAGAACCTTTGCCAGGACAACCAGGTAGACAGGTTGCGGGGTTAACAGCAGTTGTTCCAGTGTTCCATCCTGATAATCATTGCCGAATGTGCGTCCCAGCGACAGCATCGACGCCAACAAAGCCGCCACCCACACGACGCCGGGCGCTATCGCTCGCAAGGTTTCGCGTTCCGGCCCGATGCCCAGCGGAAAGAGACTGGTAACGATGATGAAGAAAAAGAGGGTCGCCAGAACATCGGCGCGACGGCGCCAGGCGAGAATCAAATCTCGCCATACCAGCCAGCCAAACATAGAAGGAAGCGAAACGTTGCTCACGTTTTTTTGAAAGTCTCCTCTATGAGAGCCGGAGTTGTTTCATCCTTTCGTGAGTCAAATTCAAATCCTGATGGGTTGCCACGATTGCCATACCACCGTTTCGAAGGTGCTCAGTTATGAATATGCGAGATAGATTGATAGCGGTATCGTCGAGCGACGTAAGCACCTCATCCAGAATCCAGAGCGCCGCTTTAGCTGTCAGCAAACGAGTCATTCCTAATCGCCGCCGTTGCCCCGCGGACAGCGCGCGCGCTGGCAGATTCTGTTGTTGAGTGAGGCCCACGCGAGTTAGCACCTCGTGGGCTTCGGTAGTCGTCAGCGTCTTGCCGGCAACCGCACTGGCGATCCGCAGATTCTCGATCGCACTCAACTCATCTTTTATGGCGTTGGAATGGCCAAGATAGGCGACTGACTGGTAATACTCTTCACCGAGCGATCGAATGTTTTGTCCTGCCCACAAAACATCGCCCCCTGCGGGCGCCGCCAAACCACACAAGATTCGCAGCAAGCTGGTTTTGCCGCTGCCGTTCGGTCCGCGCAACTCGATCAATTCGCCCGCTTCGACGGTAAAGCTCAGGTTAGTAAACAGACGGCGCGTGCCGCGAACGCAGGTGAGCTTGTTAGCTTCGAGCATGCAAATGATCAGCTGGTGGTGTGCGCAATCCCGGCCGCGTTGGTTGTCAGCAAAGAGAGAACATCTTAGCATGAGACCCTCGCAATGAACGGTAAACTGAACAGGCCCGAACGCGACGCGCGGGTCACTCAAATCTACGAACAGCTTGTCGAAATCGAGCAGCGATTGATCCCCACCGGCCTTCATGTTTTTGGCCGCGGCGCTGAGCTTGAAGAGAAAGCAGACCTGCTGCGCATGGTGGCGTCCTTTGATCGGCCGGAGCACGGCGCCCGTGCTTTGCCAAAACTCGTAGCTGAGGCTTTGGGAATTGAAGCCGGCGACGAAATGCTGACAACGTCGCCCGCGAACGAGTCGCGAGAATTGATCGACAAAATTGTTGCGGAAGCCGTAACGAAGTTTTGCAAAGGGGGAAGTGAAGCGGCGGCGAATTTTTTGAGCACCCGGGCGGGAGTGAAAGCCGAAGACTGCGCCGGAACATTCGAACTACTGACGAAGGTTTCGGAACAGCTTGATTCAAATCACGAGATCGAATCACTCCGGCGCGCTCTGCGGGGCGAGTACATCGAGCCGGGTCCCGGCGCCGACATCGTTCAGAATCCGCTGGTGCTTCCCACCGGCCGCAATACTCACGCAGTCAATCCTTATTCAGTGCCGTCACCAACGGCTTTCGACCGCGCAAAAGAAACTGCTGACGCGTTGCTGCGGCGGTATCTGGACGAGCACGGCCGTTACCCGCGCGCGCTGGCGCTGGTGCTTTGGGGCTTAGACAACATCAAGACGCAGGGTGAAGGCGTGGCGCAGGCGCTCTGGCTGCTGGGTGTGAAGCCCGTGCGTGACGCGCTTAATCGCGCTACCGAGCTCGAGGTAATTCCCCTCGCAGAACTGAAGCGGCCTCGCATGGACGTGGTGATGACCGTGTCGGGGATATTCCGCGACTTGTTTACGCCGACTATGGCGCTGTTGGACAAAGCTGTGCGACTCGTCGCGACATTGGATGAGCCGCGCGAAATGAACTACGTGCGTCGCAACGTTTCGCAAGCTGTCGAGGGTGACTGCAGTTTTGACGATGCCGTGACTCGGGTTTTTTCGAATGCACCCGGCAACTATGGCACGAATGTAAACTTCATGGTGATGCAGTCAGCCTGGGAAGATGAGTCCTCGCTGGGCGACTTGTTCGTGACGCGCAAATGCTTTGCCTACACACGGGATTCGAAAGGGCGAACCGTCGAGGGTCGTGAGGCGCCGCAGTTAATGGGCGATGCTCTGGGCCGGGTTGAAGCGACCTATCAGAATATAGATTCCTTCGAAGTCGGCATTACGGACGTCGATCATTACTTTGAATACCTGGGCGGAATTTCTAAGGCGGTGGAAACACGGGCGCAGTCACGGCCGGCGATTTATTTATCGGATTCACTTTCACAGCAAACGAAGATTCGTTCGCTCGAAGAGACGGTGAGGCTCGAGACGCGGGCAAAGACTCTTAATCCCAAGTGGTACGAGGGAATGTTGAAGCACGGTTTTCGCGGGGTCGCTGAAATCGAAAACCACGTCATGAACACTTTTGGCTGGAGCGCCACGGCCAATGCTGTCGATCCGTGGATTTATACAGAGATCAGCAAGACGTTCTTATTGGATGAACAAATGCTCGAACGATTGTTGGAGTTGAATCAGTACTCGGTCCAATCGCTGTTGAAGAGATTGCTCGAGGCTCACGACCGTGGTTATTGGAATCCTGATGAAGAAGTGTTGGAGACCCTGAGACATTTAGCCAGCACTTTTTGAGGTGAACTCTCATTTAGTGTGCTTTCGTGGTTTGTCCTTCGGCGAAGACCACGAACTTACACGAATTTGCGAATTGCAATTCCATTCGTGCAATTTCGTGAACTTCGTTTCGTGTATTTGTTTTCCCTGGTTCGTGTCTATTCGTGGTCTAAAACTTTCAACCACTAAACTACACTAAGAAGTGAACACGAAATTACACGAAAGGCGGAGCCGTCCCCACGAAATTGCACGAAAAACAAATAGAGCCTTTCCGCACAGTGGAGGGCGCTAATTTCAGGTTGCGGCAGTTTTTGCATTTCCTCTCTTATGAATCATTCTTTTCAATCGCGTAGTTTCGTGGTAATCACGAAAAAGTGCGAGAACTTGTGCTCAAGGATGAGGTCTATCAAGTTGTAGGCGCGGCCATGGATGTTTATTACACCTTAGGCCGCGGCTTCCTCGAGCCGGTGTATCAGGAAGCGCTGCAGATTGAAATGACGCGACGAAGCATTCCGGTGGAAGCGCGCCTTTTCGTGGTAAAGCTTTTAACCACTAAATTACACTAAGAAGTGAACACGAAATTAGCCGAAAGGAAAATGTTGAGGGCTACTCGTTTGAAAGTCACAGTTCTCTGTGTTGGTTCGAGTCTGCTTGCGCCGCTGCGCCACGCGGAGCACGCGATCAATCGCGACTATCAGATCGAGTTGCGCTTGGCCGTGCACAACTTCGGCGCGCAGTTCGCCAACGACGAATGGCGATCGATTGAATCCAACCTAAAAGAGTCCGCGGCCATTTTCGTAATCCACGTCATGGATGGCGAGAACGCCGCGCGTCTGCTGCCACTACTCGATCAACTTCGCCACGACCGCGCAGTCATCGTCATCAACTGCATGCCTGCGTTAATGAAGCGCAGTCGAGTGGGCAGCCTCGACTTTCAAAAACTCCCCGGCGTTTCACGCAAAGACGCAAAGCCGCAGAGCACGGCCGCATACCAATCGGAGGAAAACGAGCCGAACTCGCTCATGCGTTCAATTGCATCCTGGATCGGCCGCCAGACACGGAATGGAAAAACGAATGGGCACAGTCGCGCGGAATATCTGAAGTGGGCCGCGCGTTTACCAGGTCTGCTTCGATTCGTGCCCAACGCCGGACGGCTGGGCGATGCAAAGAACTATCTGCTAATCGTTAGCTATTTTCTTCAGCCTACGCCAAAGAACATTCAATCAATGATTCTGCTGGCGTTGAAGAATTACGTGGACGACCCTCGTCTCGCCGCAATTGAGATCGCACCGCCCGAAAGTCTGCCGGCGGTCGCAATCTATCACCCGAACGCGCCTGCGTTGTTTGAAACGTTTGAGTCTTATCGCGAATGGTATTCGCTCGAACATGCTCCGTCGATAACTCATTCGACTCCTTTGGATCCATCGGCAACGATTGGGCTGCTGCTAATGCGGCCGCAAATTGTTAGCAATTCGCGCAAACATTATGACGAACTAATTCAATCCATCGAAGCCCAGGGTCTAAGTGTGATTCCGGCGATTTCTACGCTGATGGACAATCGCGAAGCATGCGAAAGGTTTTTCGTGGATGCGCCAGCCGTTGGCTCACCATTACAGCAGGCTGGAGGCCTGCGTACCGCGCGCGTTAGTCAGATCGTCTCTCTGACAGGATTCAGCTTTGTCGGCGGTCCGGCCATGAACGATAGCGAAGCCGCATCGGATTATCTCAGCGAGCTAAACATTCCTTATCGATCGCTGGTTAGCCTCGACGCGCAGACGATTGAATCCTGGCGTGAGTCGTTTACCGGGCTCAACCCCGTGCAGATGGGCATGCAGATCGCCATTCCGGAAATTGACGGGGCGACCGAGCCGTTTATTTTCGGAGGAATTCCGGCTCGCGGTGTTGAGCCGGCGGCGATCGAGGATCGCTGCGAACGAATTGCGGCGCGACTGAAGCGTTGGCATCGTTTGCAGATGACCGACCGCAAAGATCTAAAGCTGGCGCTGGCGCTGTATTGCTTCCCACCAAACAAAGGGAACATTGGGACGGCCGCTGACCTCGACGTATTTGCGAGCGTCTTTGATATTCTCGTTCAACTAAGGGATGACGGATACGATGTGACCGTGCCGGGTTCGGCTGACGCGCTGCGTGAGTTGCTGCTCAATGGGAATACGGAAGAATTCAGGACGACTGCGAATGTGGCTTACCGGATGAGCGTGGACGAGTACCGAGCGCTCTGTCCATTTACGTCCGAGATCGAAAAAGAATGGGGGACTGCGCCGGGAGCGATCGGCGTCAGTGCGGAAAACATTTTGATTCAGGGGGTCACTCTCGGATCCGTTTTTGTTGGGGTGCAGCCGACGTTCGGTTACGAAGACGACCCGATGCGTCTGCTGATGTCGAAAGGCGGCTCGCCTCATCATGGATTCGCGGCGTTCTATACCTATCTTGAAAAAGTCTTTAAAGCAGACGCAGTAGTGCACGTCGGTACGCATGGTGCTTTGGAATTCATGCCAGGAAAGCAGGTAGGACTCTCGGCTGAATGCTGGCCGGACCGTCTGATCGGCGAGCTGCCGAATATTTACATCTACAGCGTCAACAATCCGTCCGAGGGCACTATCGCCAAACGGCGCTCGTACGCGGGCTTGATTTCATACCTCACGCCGCCGATTGAAAACGCCGGGCTTTATAAAGGACTGGCCACGCTTAAAGATCTGATTGGGAGTTATCGCGCGGCTACCGATGACGATGAGCGTGAACGCCTTTATCAAGCAATCGATGAGGCGCGGAAGGATCTTAACGTTGTAGTCGGCTAGGGCAGTATTCAAATTCTCCCGCGATCCGCTGTCTGGGCGGATTCGGTTAGTGTTCTTTGTATTACTTAGTGTGATTAGCGGTTAAAGCTTTCACCACGAAGAGACACGAACAAACCCGAACAAAACAAAGACCTGGAGAGAGATTAGCTCCCGGTACTGACTTCATTTAAGGGAAGCAAGATAGGCGCGAAACTCTTCCGCTCGCAGGCGATGCCGGAAAGCCTCAACTCCGTTGACGCACACGACAGGTATGTCATAACGATAACGCGCCAAAAGTTCGGCGTTTGTCGTGATATCAACTTCCTCTAAAGAATAGAGTTCATCGCACTGCGCCAGAGCCATCTGCGTCTTCATCTTCTCGCACAATGAACAGTCTGCTTTTGTATAAAGTACGACGTGTACTTTCTCTTTCATGGCTAGTCTACCGCTCGGGTTGCTTAAAATGCTCTTGCCAATTCTGCCGCGAAAATGTATAAAGAGCCTTCTGTCGGGACATTTTATAATTCTTTTTCGTTGCAACCGCACTTCTAGTGAACAAGGCGAATAGGTTTTCACAGAGACATCAATCCCTGTGTCGCGGGTAATTCTATAGTTATCGCGAAACCCGCGGCGTTGAAGTGTGAGCGATCGCCGATGTGATCGGAATCACATTTTCCGGAGGCCCTCGGGAGTGGATAGCAGCTCGACCCAGCAGAATTCATCTGTTGCCGAAACACCGGCAGCCGCGCCGCCTGCACCCAAGCCGGCGGTCCGCGCCGCGGGTAAGCCACCCGCGGTCGTCGTCGAATCGACTCCCGATCCGCCCGTCAACAAGATGCGCCGGCGGATAGTCTGGGCCAGCGTCGCCGGATTCCTGACCACTTGCTTCCTGATGTTCGTGCGCTTTTTCCTGCCGCGCGCGATCTTTGAACCATCGAGCACTTTCAAGATTGGATTTCCCGGCGATTACGCGCTGGGAGTCGATACCAAGTATCAACAGCAGTACCGCATCTGGGTTGATAAGACGTCCGATCGCCTGTTCGTCGTTTATGCGCGGTGCACCCATCTTGGCTGCACGCCCGACTGGAAGCCCAGCGAAAACAAATTCAAATGCCCGTGTCACGGTAGCGGTTACGACAGTGAAGCCATCAATTTCGAAGGCCCGGCGCCGAGACCGATGGATCGCGCCCAGGTTTCACTGGATGCCGAGGGACAGATCGTCGTGGACGTCAGCAAGCTTTATAAATGGCCGAAGGGCGAGCGCAACGAGTTCAACGATCCAGGCGCCTATATTCCGTTGTAATGAGTCATTATCGGTGACCGCCGAGCAATCAAATGGCCGATTCTAAAGATCCAAACGAGACCAGGCAGCTGACCGGCGAGAAGACTAACGTCGGCTTGGTTGATCGCGCCAAGGACACGGCGCTTTCGCTGAAAGACCGCGCGCTGGAAGAAGCCAAGGATTACAAGGATCCGCAACAGACTCAGGTCTGGAAATCGATCTTCCGCGTTTCTCACGAGCGTTCAGATCCGCGCAATCGTTCGCTGGCAATTCTCTCGAATGTTTTTCTGCATCTGCATCCCGCGAAAATTAATCGCGACGCAGTGCGTTACCAATACACCTGGGGCATGGGCGGCATCACGTTCTATCTTTTCATCGTGTTGACGTTCACGGGTGTGTTGCTCATGTTCTACTACCATCCCACCAAAATCGTTGCTTTCCGCGACATTCTTTATCTCGAGCACGATGTGCCGTTCGGTAAGCTTTTGCGCAACATGCATCGTTGGGCCGCGCACTTGATGGTGATTACGACCTGGCTGCACATGTTTCGCGTAGTCTTGACCGGCTCGTACAAGCGCCCGCGCGAATTCAACTGGTGCGTGGGAGTAGTTCTGCTGGTGCTGACTCTGCTGCTCTCGTTTACCGGATACTTGCTGCCCGACGATCAGCTTGGCTTCTGGGCGGTGACGGTGGGCACGAACATGGCGCGGGCCACGCCGATGCTGGGAAATGAGGGGCCGTTTGGGCCGCAACTGGGATTAACGCCTTATAACGATGTGCGTTTTGGCTTGCTCGGCGGATCGATTGTCGATGCGAATGCCTTGCTGCGCGCTTACATCTGGCACTGCATCGGCATTCCGCTGGTCGCGTCAATATTTATGGCGGTGCACTTCTGGCGTATTAGAAAGGACGGAGGAATCTCCGGGCCGGCGCCGGTCATGCTTGAGTCAGAGATGAAGGTGCTGAAGAAAAAATGAGCGCAATCGTCGAGCGACAACCGCAAGCAAACTCGCGCCGGAACAAGATCATCGGCTGGGGCATTGTGCTGGTGTTGCTGGCGCTCTTTGCTTATTCGGTTCAGGACTGGCATCAAATCTGGAAAATCGTTTCGGCGCCGGACAACGTGCCGATCGTTGCGATGCTTTTCCTCGTGCCGTTCTTTACCTGGCTGGGCATTAAACAGGCACGGGCTAATGATCGTCTGATTGTCGATCTCGAAGGCGACACTCAACTCGCCAAATCACATCATCGCAAGGCGGAGCCCTGGCGGCCGGGTTGGGCGAAAGAGCTTCATGTCTGGCCGTATCTGGTGCGCGTCGAGTTTTTGGCGGCCGTCATCGTGACTGTCGTCTTATATGTCTGGTCGATTGCACTGAATGCTCCGCTCGAAGAACCAGCCAATCCGAACCTCACGATGAATCCATCGAAAGCTCCCTGGTATTTCCTTGGTTTGCAGGAGATGCTGGTTTATTTCGATCCATGGATCGCCGGTGTGGTCATGCCTTCGATCATCATGATCGGATTGATGGTGTTTCCATACGTGGATTCGAATCCGCTGGGTAACGGTTATTACACCGTGCGGCAGCGGCGGTTTGCGCTGAACATGTTCAACTGGGGATTCCTGATGTGGATTCTCCTAATTTTTATCGGCACCTTCATTCGTGGTCCCGGCTGGATTTGGTTTTGGCCGGGTCAAACCTGGGACCACAACACGGTCGTATTCGATCGCAATCGCGATCTCCATGAAATCATCGCCGACATTCCGGGACTCGGATTTCTCAATACCAGTTGGGTCGCAAAGATGATCTTCGGCGCGATTGTGGTGGGCGGGTTTTATATCGTCGGCGCGCTGTTCTTCCATTGGCTGATGAGGCGTGGGCCGTTCAGGTTTAGCTACCTTGCATCGCCGAAAAAACTGATCGCCTGGGCGAGGGAACCAGACCCATTTGAAGAAAAATTGCTCGCGAATACCAGTCTCCTGCAATACGCAACTTTTCAGTTTTTCGCTATCAGTGTGCTGCTGGCCATGCCGGTAAAGCTATTTCTGCGGTTGGTTTTCACAATTAAGTACGTTTGGGTTACACCCTGGTTCAATATCTGAAGCGGTAGGGATCATAACTGTGCCTGAATCTCCTGAACCTGTCGAATCGCTGGTAAAAAAAGAGGCCGAACCGCAGCGCGATCCCATCGTCAGTCGCTCGACGAGTGCGATTATTTTCATCTGCGTCCTCCTGCTAATGCTGTCCGCAGGCTGGGCGCTTTATGATGAAGGATTCGGACAGCGCCCCTGGAAGCCAATTCAGCGCGAGTTCGTCAAACGCTATACCGCCTACCTTAGAAGTATCCGTAAGAATGCCGGCCAGTCGGAAGCTGAAGTGAAGCAGACACCGGAATATCAACAACTCGACGAGGAAGCAAAAGCTGCTGCCGACAAGGTCAAAGATCAGGTAGCGGATTTAGATCGGCAGCGGGATCACGTTCAGGCCAAACTCGACGCGGTTACCGATCCTTTCCAGAACCAGCGTGGCCGCATCGTCGTCATCACCTTCAAACTCGAAACCTCCCGCAAAGGCAGCTTGTGGGAGCGCTATTACAAAAACCAACTCGATTCAAAGAAAAAAGAGCAAGTCACAGTCGAGATGCCTGGCGATGCCGGCGGTAAACCAACCAGGCAAAAGATGGATTACGCGCAATTGGAAAAGACTTTTAACGATCTGCGCGAAGAGAAGGCGAAAGTCCTGGGCCAGAAAGCCGAGTTGGCGAAAGAGCCCAGTGAGTTGGCGAAGAAGCGCGACGATTATCTGAAGAACCACGTTAGCCTGTTGCCGCGCAAAAACATCGACGACCTGATTAAGAAGAACCAGGAAGCCTTTGATTACACAATTCTCGGTCACCAGATCAGCAACAACCAGTACGACATGGTTGACCGTTGTGAGGTCTGTCACCTCGGTACCCGCGAACCGCTGCCGATCAAGGCCAATGATATGTCACCCGCGGGTCCTGGAAAGAAGGCGTTGGACGATCTCTCGAATGCGTTCGTCAGCCATCCGCGCAAGGAACTGCTGCAAATTCACAATCCCGAAAAATTCGGCTGCGCGGCTTGTCACGGGGGCAACGGCCGCGCTACGACCAGTGTGACCAAGGCGCACGGGCTGAATCCTTTCTGGCTGCATCCGTTGTTTCCGAAAGACAACACCGAGGCCGGTTGCCAAATGTGTCACGCGAACGATCGCGTCACTCAGGGCGCCGACAAGTTGAATCTCGCCAAAGACCTCTTCTATCAGCGAGGCTGCGTCGGTTGTCATCGGATGGAAGCTTTCGATCGCGAGGCCGATGCGCTTACCAACGCGCGACAGCAAATCTCGCAACTTCAGGAACAGATCGGAGCTAACGATCGGCAGGCAAGACTTGATACAGACGCCAGCGCGAACGCCAGTGACGATGCCGAAGTGCAACGGCTCTTGGCTCATGCGGAATCTCTGCGCGTGCAAAGCAGTCAGTTGGCCGCACGCATTGATGAACTAAATCTTCAGACCCGCTTCCTGCAACAGGACCAGAAGAAAGTTGGACCGAACCTCAAGGACGTGCGGCTGAAACTCCGAAAAGAATGGATTCCGGAGTGGCTGAAAGATCCGCAGGCGTTTCGGCCGGGCACCAAGATGCCCACCTTCTGGCGGTTCCACGTTGACGGAGCGGAAGGCGAGCAGGATTTGAAAGCGGTTGCTGCTTATCTCTGGCAGAACGGCTTCGACGGCAAGGTGCCGGTGCAGTCGCAAGGAGACAAAACTCACGGCAAAGAGTTGTTCGAAACGCGTGGCTGTCTGGCTTGCCATTCGATCGGCCAAAGCGACAGCCAATTGGGCGGCACTTTTGCGGCGAATCTTTCGCGCGTCGGAGAGAAAGCGAACTACGACTACATCGTGCGCTGGATCTACAACCCGCGCGAGCGTTGGGCCCCCTACTGCCCGAAGGAACATCGCGATCTGACGCCCGAAGATTACGCCAAGCACAACCTGCCATATGTGTTCGACACTGAATTGCACTCGACCTGTCCGAATGACGGGGCCGAGTTGCAGGTGCAGAACATGACCGTTATGCCGAACCTGCGCTTGTCTGAGCAGGATGCGCGCGACGTCGCCAGCTATTTGTTCTCACTCTCGGCGCCGCAGTCTTCCGGGGATGTTTCGTTCATGGACGATCCAAAGCTGGCCGAAGAGGGGAAGGCAGAGATTAAGCAGTACGGTTGTGCGGGTTGTCACGAGATCAAAGGCTTTGAAGAAGAGCAGCGCATCGGCAAAGAGTTGACGACGGAAGGCGCGACTCCACTCGAACGCCTCGACTTTGCTTTACTGACTCAGGACGCTGAATACGGGCGTGATCCGCTGAAGCTCCATCCTAAGGACAAAGAAAAAGAGTGGTACAACCACCGCGGCTTCTTTGAACACAAGCTGGCTGATCCTTCGATCTACGATCGGGGCAAGTCTGAGTACCTCGAGCCGAAGGAACGCTTGCGCATGCCGAAACCGTTTCTTACCGACGAGTGGCGCACCAGTTTGACGACGCTACTCCTGGGTAGTCTGGGTCCTGAAGGCTCAAACGTGCCGACTTCGCTCTTCTACAACCCACAGGATGCGCGGCGGCAGGACATTCAGGCCGGCTGGTGGGTCATCAAGAAATACAACTGCATGGGCTGTCACGTACTGCAGCCCGGCCAACAAATCAGCGCCTACAACAACTCGGGTGATCCGGCGATCGTGACAGGTTCGGTGTTGAGCTCGTTGCCGTTCTATGCCACGCAGAAAGAATTTCTGCCACCGATGTTAACGAGTGAAGGCGCGCGCGTCGATCCTGACTGGCTGATGAAGTTTCTGAAGGATCCGTCGTTGATGCGCCCAGACGAAAAGCCAATGGTGCCGACATCAACGCCGGCTTCGGCTTCGACTCAGGCAACACCGGCAGGTTCGCCGAAACCCGGTGCGACACCATCCGCGAAACCGGTAACAGCCAGTGCCACTGATCAAACCGGCGGGCGATTGCTGCCGCAGTGGGGTCTCAATCGAAACGGCGTGCGGCCGTACATTCAGGTGCACATGCCGACCTTTAATTTTTCGCCCAACGAGTTGCGTGTCTTAGTGCGGTTCTTTATGGCGGTTTCGTCGCAGAACGCGCCTTACATCAAGGAGCCCATGACTCCGCTGACGGAATCGGAGAAGTCGATTGCCCGCGATATTTTCGTTTCCGGCACGCCTTGTTTGAAGTGTCACATTACAGGCGACCCGGCTCATGACGCGAAGGCCATTGCACCGAACTTCCTTTTGGCGTCAGAACGTTTGAAGCCGGACTGGACGTTCCGCTGGTTGCTGGATCCGTCCCAGATTAGCCCGGGGACGGCGATGCCAAGCAGTTTATTCAAGAAGGATCAGGATCACTGGGTCGTTAACTTACCCAACCCACCGGCGGACGTAGCTAACTATCATGATGATCATGCTCGGCTGTTGGTGCGGTACATGTTCCTAATGACGCCTGATGAACAAAGGCGTCTGTTGTCAGCTTCGCCAGCGCCCGCGGCTACTCCGGCCACGACCACGACCACGCCCGCTACAACAAAGACCGGCAGAAACAATGACGGGCGGAAGCACCGTGAGCAAGTCGGCCGCAATCGGTCAGCACGAGGTCGATTGGCATTCGCCAGACGCCGGGCCAACGGTACGATCGGACGAACATTCGGGCGGCGGCGTGCTGAGTACCGGCTGCAATCTGGCTTTTTCAGTTCGCGAAGCGGGGCCGGCCAAATTGGTACTCTGAAGAGCGGTGGGGTATGCTGACTTCTAATCTAAGAACGGTATCTTAATTTGTGGAGGACTCAATATATGTTGAGTAAGAACGTAAGATTCTGGCTCGGGCTGGTGGCCATGGCGAGTCTGCTCTCGATTGCGTCATCATGCGGGAGCAAGACAGAGACTGACGAGGGCGGCGACACTGCTCCGACTGGAAAAACGTATACAAGCAAAGGAAACGAAGGCACGATTTCCGGAACGGTCGCATACACCGGCGCGGCGCCCGAGGCGAAGAAGATCGATACTTCTGCCGATCCCGCTTGCACTTCGAAGAGTCCTAATCTAACGACTGAGGACTGGGTCGTTAAGGACGGCAAGCTGGCCAACACTTATGTCTATATCAAGGATGGCGCGCTGGCTGACGGATCAAAGATTGGCGACTACAGCTTCACAACGCCCACGACGGCCGCCACGCTCGATCAGGATGGTTGCCATTATCACCCGCACATTCTCGGCGTGATGGTCAATCAGGATATTACGATTAAGAACAGCGATCCGACCACGCATAACATTCACTTCACGCCCAAGAATAACCCCGATTGGAACCAGTCACAGCCCAATGGTGCTCAGGCGCTGACGCACAAACTCGCGCGCGCTGAGGTGTTGGTGCCAGTGAAGTGTAATCAGCATCCGTGGATGAAATCCTACGTCGCGGTGAGCAAGCATCCATTCTTTGCGGTGACCGCCGAAGACGGCAGCTTCACCATCAAGGGCGTGCCCGCCGGCAAATACACAGTTGTGGCCTGGCACGAAGGCGGCGCAAACGGTACCGAGAAGACCATGGAAGTTACGGTTCCGGCAAGCGGCGCGGCCAAAGCGGATTTCTCGTTTGGCGCCACCGCTATGGGTCAGCCAAGCTCGCTTCAAATGTTGGAAGCGCTTGAGTTTCCAATGCTGCATAAGTAGTGACGGGTGACAGGTAACAAGTGACGACACAATCTGTCTTGTCACCTGTCACGATTTACGATTCACGTTTGTTATGTCCAAGGGTTTACATCGCTTCGCCGTGCTGTTGGCGTGCGCGACGTTCTTTCTCATTATTGCCGGCGCGAATGTCACCAGTCATGATGCTGGTTTGGCTGTTCCCGATTGGCCGCTCGCTTTTGGAAAATTCTTTCCAAAAATGGTCGGCAATGTTTTTTGGGAGCACGGCCACCGGTTGGTTGCTACGGCCGTGGGCATGCTGACCATTGTGCTTGCGATCTATCTGCAAATTCGCGAGCGGCGCTCATGGGTCAAGCGTCTGGGCTGGATTGCATTGTTGACGGTTATTGCCCAGGGGCTGCTCGGCGGGTTGACGGTAAAGATGTTGTTGCCACTCTGGGTTTCGGCAGCGCATGCGACGCTGGCCCAGTTGTTCTTTCTCATAACGGTAAGCCTGGCGGTTTTTACATCCCCAGGCTGGTTCGCGGCACCTGACCCGCAGGATGAAAGCGACGGACCGTCGTTGCGTTCGCTTGTCGTTCTGGCGTTGGCTGTAATCCTGGGACAACTGGTCCTCGGCGCGACCTTGCGGCACTCGGCAACGTGGGACCAAAACCTGCCGACGGCTTTAGTGCTCGCGCACGTGGGCGGAGCACTTGTCGTTACCGTGGTCCTGGGTGCGACCGTCGCACGCGTTTGGATGCGGCACCGGGCAGAGAAGTACCTGGCCCGGCCGGCGTTAATCGCGGCCGCATTGTTAATCGTGCAATTGAGTTTGGGCGTGGCTGCTTACATCACGCGCGCGGCTTCGCCGAATGATCCGCAGCCGCTAACTCCAATGGTGGCGGTGACAGTCGCGCATGTGGCTTGTGGCGCGTTGGTTTTTGCGACCACGATCGTGCTCACGTTGAGAGTTTTCCGAGTTGTCCGCGCAGAGAAGAAGAGCTACGCGCTGGCCACAGCTTAGTCAGAGATTTTCTAACCCTTCGGGGTTCTCGATTCAATTAATCTAATTCATGAAGTCTGCTGCAATAGAACTGCATTCATCGACCGCCGCCGAAGCGGTTATGCCTTTAACCGCCAAGGCGCGCGCGGGCGCCTATGTCGAACTCACCAAGCCGCGGATTACGACGCTGATTATGCTAACGTCGGCTGCCGGTTTTGTGCTTGGTTCAAAGGGAGCCACCAATTACGTCACGCTAACGCATGCGATGATCGGGATTGCGCTGTTGTCGTCTGGTATCGCTACCCTCAATCAATTCATGGAGCGCGATCTCGACGGCCTGATGCGTCGCACCGCCGATCGCCCGTTGCCGTCGGGCCGGCTATTTCCATTCGAGGCTCTGTGGTTTGGCGTGGCACTCACGGCCATGGCTGAGACCTATTTGGCAGTATTCGTAAATGTTCTGACAGCGCTGCTCGGTCTAACCGTTATCGCCGGCTATTTGCTGGTTTACACGCCGCTCAAGACCCGGACTTCTCTATCGACGGCGGTTGGTGCATTCCCCGGCGCGATGCCACCACTGATGGGTTGGACTGCCGCGCGCGGAGAAATTGACGTTGCGGCCTGGGTGCTGTTTGCGATTCTTTTCCTCTGGCAGTTTCCGCACTTCCTGGCAATCGCCTGGATGTATCGCGAGGACTATGGCCGCGCCGGAATTCGAATGCTGCCCGTAGTTGAACCCGACGGGCGCGTGACCGGACAACAAATCATCGCCTATGCATTAATGCTTCTGCCGGTTAGTTTATTGCCGACATTGCTCGGAATATCCGGGCGAATTTATTTCGTGGCCGCGGCAGTACTGGGTCTGCTGTTCCTTGCCAGCAGCATTCGGGCTGCACTGTCAAAATCGAACCAGCATGCGCGGCAACTACTGCTGGCTTCAGTTCTGTACCTGCCATTGTTATTTGGAGTCATGGTTTTGAACCGGTAACAAGTGAACCGTGACAGGTGACAAGCAAATTGCGGTGAGCGAGCGAATCCTGTGACCTGTCACCGTTCACCGACTACCTCCGAAGGAGCTAACTGATGGGACGCCTTCTGGGAATAGCAATCTGGATAATCACGATCGCTTCCGTCTGGATGTTCGTCAGCGGCAAGTGGTGGTTTCCGCAATCCATCTCTGAACACGGCCCCCGCGTCGACAGCCAGTTCATGATCACGATTATCGTGGTCGGTATTGCCTTCACCGCGGCCCAGGTCGGACTGGGCTGGGTTGTTTTCAAGTATCGCGACAGTGCCGACAAGCAACGCGCAACTTACTCGCACGGCAATAACCGTTTGGAAGTTGTCTGGACCGTAGTCACGGCGATTGTCTTTATCAGTCTGGGGGTGATGGGTCAGCGAGTTTGGGCATCGCTGCATTTGCACGAAGCCCCGCCGGGATCGCTCCAGGTTGAAGTCGTAGCGCAACAGTTTAGTTGGAACATGCACTACGCCGGTAAAGACAGAGTCTTTGGCCGTACCGATCCAGCACTGATCGACGACTCAGCACTGAACTATGTCGGCCTCGATGAAACAGATCCCAATGCTAAGGATGATGCCGTGGTTTCCACGCTCGCCATTCCGGTGAATCGTCCGGTGGAGTTAATTCTGCGCTCGAAGGACGTCACTCACAGCTTCTTCGTCCCACAGTTACGTTTCAAGCAGGATCTGGTGCCGGGATTGAGCATTCGCGTTCACTTCACGGCTAATCGAGTTGGCAAGTACGAGCTGGCGTGCGCTGAGCTCTGCGGCATGAATCATTACAAGATGAAGTCTTACATGCTGGTCCTGCCGCAAAATGAATTCGATGAACTCCAGGCGATGCCTCAGGACAAATTCCAGGCACGCAAGGACGAATTGCTCAATAAGTATCAGTTACCGACCTACTGAGTTTGATTTGCCCCTTTCCAGAGGAGAAACGCGATGGCAGAAGCGACTCATGCAGAAGTGCACCGGCATCCGGCGCCAACTGGCTTCATTCGCAAGTACATCTTTAGCGTTGACCATAAAGTAATCGGCATCCAGTACATTCTGCTGGCGCTGAGCGCGGTCGTGGTCGGCATGCTGATGTCCGTACTGATGCGCGTGAACCTAAGCTGGCCCGGAACCCATATCAAGATCATGGAAACCCTGTTTCCGCAGGGTGCGCCGGGCGGCGTGATGACGCCTGAGTTCTATCTTTCGCTCGTGACGATGCACGGGACGATCATGGTCTTCTTCGTTTTGACGACGGCTCCCCAAGGCGGATTCGGCAATTACTTTCTACCGATCCAGATTGGCGCTGAAGACATGGCTTTCCCGGTGCTGAACATGATGTCGTTCTGGGTGACGCTGATGGGATTTATCGTCATCCTGCTCGCGATATTTGCAGAAGGCAACGCCACCGTCGGCGGTTGGTTCACTAAACTGGGCGAGTCATGGGCCGGAGGCAGCGGCACAGTCGGGCCAATAGGAGGCTGGACTGGATACGCACCTTTAAGTGCATTGGGCAAGATCGCGGGACCCGGTCAGGGGGCCGGCGTCAATCTCTGGGTGATCAGCATCGCCATCTTCTGCGTGGGTTCTTTGTTAGGCGCATTAAATTTCATCACGACGCTGATGAACATGCGCACGCGCGGAATGTCTTTGATGCGCATGCCGCTGACGTGCTGGGCCTGGTTTACGACGGCCGTGCTCGCGCTACTTTCGTTTCCGGTTTTGCTGGGCGGCGGAATTCTGCTGTTGCTGGATCGCACCGCCGGCACCAGTTTCTTCATCCCGGGCGGGCTGTACGTAAGCGGCAGCCTGGTTCCTTTGCACACGGGCGGCTCCCCACTACTCTGGCAACACCTTTTCTGGTTCTTTGGACACCCCGAGGTTTACATCGCGATCGTGCCGGGCATGGGTGCGACCTCGCACATCCTTTCTACGTTTGCGCGTAAGCCGGTGTTTGGTTATCGCGCGATGGTGTTTGCGATTTTCGCGATTGGCATGTTGGGCTTCTTTGTCTGGGGCCACCACATGTTCATGAGCGGCATGAGTCCCTACTCAGCCATCGCGTTCTCAGTACTGACGCTTTCGATTGGCGTACCTTCAGCAATTAAAACGTTCAACTGGCTGGGGACGTTGTGGGGATCAAAGATCCGCTTTACCACCCCGATGCTGTTCGCGATCGGATTTGTTTCGCTTTTCGTGGCCGGCGGCATTACGGGATTGGTGCTGGGCCAAACGTCGCTCGACTTCTTTTTCCACGACACTTACTTTGTGACGGCGCACTTCCACCTGGTGATGGGCGTCGCGTCAATCTTCGGCATGTTCGCGGCCACGTATTTCTGGTTTCCGAAGATGTTCGGCCGCATGATGAGCGAGTCAGTCGGCAAACTTCATTTTTGGATTACCTTCATCGGCGTGTACGCGATCTTCGTTCCGTTTCACGCGATGGGATTGCTGGGTATGCCGCGTCGTTACGCGCAGTTCACGGAATACGAGTTTCTTAAGAACTCTCATGGTCTCGTGTTGTTCGTGACCATCGCAGCGATTATCACCGTCTCAGCCCAGATTCTTTTCTACGGCAATTTCTTCTGGAGCATCTTCAAAGGCAAGAAGGCTTCGGACAATCCGTGGGAAGCAACGACCTTGGAATGGGTTATCCCGTCGCCACCACCCCATGACAATTTTGCGGGCGTCGTGCCGACGGTTTATCACGGCCCGTATGAATTCTCAGTGCCGGGCGCGCCCAATGATTTCATTATGCAGACTGAGCCTGAAAGCGTCGCGCTGGGCGCAGACTTAGGGAGAACAAGCGGAAATGGCGGCAACGGCCACAAGGCCTGAGGAAGTAATCGGGGTCGGTATCGGCGGCGGTCCTGGCCACCGCAACGGCAACGGCTTTCATAAGAACGGCGGCGGCGACGACAAAGACGATCGCTTGCGCTTTTCGCCGGCCAGATATCGACTGGGGGCGTGGGCCGGAGTCGGCAGCATCCTGATGTTGTTTGTGGCGCTTACCAGCGCCTATATCGTTCGCTCCGCCAGCGCTGACGATTGGCATCGGATCGCGATGCCGAAGGTACTCTGGCTCAGCACGGCGCTGATTCTGGCGAGCAGTATTTCGATCGAAGCAGCCAGGCGATCTTTGAGAAGCAATAACAACGCGGCCTACTGGCGTTACCTTTCGGGAACTCTGGTTCTGGGCGCGGCGTTCGTAGCGTCGCAATTAGTCGCGTGGCGGCAACTCGTCCGACAGGGAATTTACCTGGCCAGTAATCCGTACAGCTCGTTCTTTTATCTTTTTACGGCCGCGCACGGCGTGCACCTGCTGGGCGGATTGATTGCTCTGATCTTCCTGCTGGCGCGCACGACCAGGAAGCGCGTTACTCTGGAAGGCGAGCTGCGACGCGTTGGCGCAGCGGATGCTGCCAGCATCTATTGGCATTTTCTCGACGCGCTTTGGATTGGTTTGTTTTTGCTGTTGATGTTTTGGAAGTGATGTAACGCAAACTGTCCGTTTGCGGTTCTTGTCGCAAGCGACCGTTTTGCAACTACCTTCGCAAACTAACAGTTTGCGTTACCTCGGAGGTTACTCGTGGCAACTGAAGCACAGGCAATTGCGAACGACTGGGGCGGAGGCGTTCATCCATATCATGTAGGTCACCGCAAGTTGGGCATGTGGCTGTTCATCATGTCCGACTCGCTCACCTTCTCAGCCCTGCTTATGGGTTACGCCTATCTGCGCGCGTCGAATGCATGGCCGACACCCTTCAAGTTTTATCCGAGCATTGTCTTTTCATCGGTCATGACCCTGGTGCTGCTGTCGTCCAGCTTGACGATGGTGATGGCTGTATCCGCCTCAGCCAAACGCAACCGTTCGGCCGCACGCAAGTGGATTATTGCCACCGCTTTGTTAGGCGCCACGTTTATCATCCTGCATAGCATCGAGTGGCGGCACCTGATCCATGAAGGTTTGACCCCGTTCGCGTTGCCCGCCGAGTGGGCCGAGAAATGGCCCGGCGCGAGCCCGCTCTTCGGCGCGACCTTCTTTGGTATCACCGGCATGCACATGTTTCACGTCTTCACTGGCTGCTTGTATTTATTCATCGTGGCCGGCCGCATCAACAAATTGAAGCATGAAGACGTCGAGATTAGCGGTCTGTACTGGCACTTTGTCGATTTGGTGTGGATGTTTGTGTTTCCGATGATCTACCTGCTGTCAGTTGACGCGGGTAAGTGATGCTTGTTCGCAGTCCCGCCTTCAGGCGGCCTCGTCAAGAGATTGACGTTTGACCTTTCGGGAGAATCACATGACCGCATACGCCGAATCTGAACATTTTGCGGGTAGCAACAAGCTATTCATATCGATTTGGGTATGGCTGCTGTTGCTCACCGGCTTCGAAGTGTTTCTCGGCTATATTCACCTGCCGGTGGTTTACATGCTGGTGATCCTGATGGGTGCTTCAATCATCAAGGCTGCGCTGATTGTCGCGTACTTTATGCATTTGAGATTTGAGCGGCTGAACCTGGTGCTGACGATCGTTCCGGCGGTTGTCATTTGTATTTGCCTGCTGCTCGTGTTTTTCCCTGACAGTTTCCGCTCAAAAGATTTGCGCTATCAAGGACCAGCGCCCGAAAAGCAACGTTAACGAAATGTCTGAACTTGAAATGAGCCAAACCAGCGCCCCCAAAGAGGACCGGGAACAATCGCGATTGAATTTGATCTGCCTGATTGTGGCGGGATTGTTTCTGGCGCTCGTTGCTTACAATTTGTATGCTGCAGGCACCATCATCAGCACTGACGGATTGTTCTTTACTGTGGTGCCGCTCTTGCTCGCGCTTTGCTTCCTGGTGGTTCCGGCAATGGACATGTGGAAGAAGCGAAGGGAAGCAAAGGCTCTGGCTGCTTCAGGAGAATCAGAACCGGCAGCCGCAGCGCACCCACACGTTATTGAAGAGGAAATTCACTTTGCGGGCAGCAATCGGCTGTTCGCGATGGTGTGGGTTTGGCTGTTAGTGCTGACCGGTTTCGAAGTTTTTCTTGGCTACATCCATCTCCCCGTAGTGTACATGCTGATCATTTTGATGGGTGCTTCGATCATCAAAGCAGCGCTCATCGTCGCTTATTTTATGCACTTGCGATTTGAGCGGCTAAACCTGGTGCTGACGATCGTTCCGGCGGTCGTTATCTGTATTTGCTTGCTGTTGGTTTTCTTTCCGGACAGCTTTCGTTCAAAGGGGCTGCGCTACTCAGGTCCGCCGGCGAAAGTGGAAGGCGCAAAATAGTTCGCAGCATTCTCATGAACTCGCGAAGGCTAATTCGAATTATCACCCTGGCCGCAGTTGTCATGGCCGGCGTTTGCTTACTGGCTGATCCGGTCTTTGCTCAGTGTGCGATGTGCCGTGCCTCTATCGGATCGAATAGTTCATTCATACGTAACTTCAATATCGGCGTGCTGGTATTGTTAGTGCCGCCAGTCTCGATTTTTTGCACGATCTTTGTTGTAGCGATGAGACATCGCAAGTCCTAGACGAATTAACCGTGGCAGATTTGGCGCAACAACTGGGGATCGACATTGAGCGTCGCACGACTCGCGGCCGCTCGTGTCCGCGTTGTGGCGGCAAGATCATTCCTTCACGTCGCGCCGTCTACCAGAGCAGCGGCGATCCCAACGCAGTCTTTCCCGCCTGGCAGTGCGAGCGCTGCGGTTACGAAGAACTGATCGCGCGCCCGGTAAAGGCTCCCGCCAAACACGCGCCGGCCGCTGCCAAAGCGGCTCCGCGACAGGCAGCGGGTGCGACCCCGGCGTCGGCCGTCACCAGCGCGCAGCCCAGCGACAAACCACCAGCGATGCGAGCTACCCCGGATATGAAAGACAGCAAGGGCCGGGCGCTCCCACCGGATGTCATCCGCATGCTTACGGAGATGAATAGAGGGGAAGGCAGTAAGAACTAATGCCCGATCTCTATGCTGTGCTGCCCCACCTCAACGCGACCTTGAACGCTTCCAGTTTCATCCTGTTGAGTTCCGGTTACTACTTTATTCGCCGCGGTCGAGTGCTGGCGCATCGACGTTGCCAGCTATTGGCCTTGACCGCCTCGGTGCTGTTTCTGGTTTCCTATATTGTTTACCATCTACATCACGGGACGACGCGCTTTGCCGGGCAGGGAATTGCGCGGTCCATCTATTTCACGGTCCTAACGACGCACACAATTCTGGCAGCAGTGATCGTTCCATTTGTCATTGTCACGCTCAGGCGAGCATTACGCGGTGATTTTCTGAGGCATCGCGCGATCGCTCGGTGGACACTGCCGATGTGGATGTACGTTTCGATCACAGGCGTGATCGTTTACTTGATGCTCTACCAGCTATATCCGATGCGAATGAATTAGACAGTCGCCGAACACATGAGTTCAGCCAAGGTTGAGATGGCCGACGAGTTTATTAAACCGAACGGAACGAGCGCGCATGCCGCCGCCATCCCGCGCCGGCCGCGGAATATCTGGCTGATCGTCGTCGCCGGTCTTTTCATCATCGTTCCTTTTTTGACCTGGTATTTCACCTGGTTCGGCCGGGCGTTATCAGACGAGAAAATCGCTGAATATCTAAGCGACGACAGGCATCCGCGAAATATTCAGCACGCCCTGCTTCAAGTGGAACAGAAAATTGAGCGCGGCGATGTGTCGGCCAAGAATTTCTATCCGCAAATCATCGCGGCGTCTAAGAGTTCCGTGCCTGAGGTTCGCAAGACCGCTGCGTGGGTGATGGGTCAGGACAATAAGTCCGAAGATTTTCACCGCGCTCTGGCTGTTTTACTGAAAGACGGCGATCCGCTCGTCCGTCGCAACGCCGCGCTGCAACTGATTCGCTTTGGGGATGGGTCCGGCCGTGACGAATTACGCGCCATGCTCCAGCCGTTCGAGGCGAAGTCGACATTGGCAGGCGCGATTGTCAGCCTTCTCGCGCAGGGAACGGTTATCAAAGCTGGAGGGCTGCTGGCTCGGATTCGTGACGCTTCGGGAAACGTTCAGGAATTCCGCTCGCCGGTTGACGGGGCGATTGCTTCACTTGCACTGAAGGAAGGCGATCCGGTTTCGGTGGGCCAGTCCGTCGCTTTTATTAATCCGGATCGCGCGACGCTGCTCGATGCGTTGCAGGGGCTTGCCTACGTTGGCACTTCCGATGATCTAACCGCCGTGGAATCAATCACCCAATCTGGCTCCGGCGCTGAAGCTGCACAGCAAGCGGCGCAAACGGCAAAGGCCATTCGCGCGCGCGGTAAATGAATCATCGCTCATCGCAATTTGGTAACAATAAGATCGCTCATCACAAAAAAGCTCGCTTGACCTTTCGTTTCGCATCCACTTAACTACATCGCCATGCGCACTCGTATCTCGGTTTTCTTAATCACTCTTTCTGGCCTGATTCTCGAGGTCGGACTAACACGCATTTATTCTGCCAGCATCTGGTATCACTTCGCGTTCGTCGCGATCTCGGTCGCGCTGTTGGGCTGGGGCCTGGGCGGATTCACGGTCCATCTGCTCAAACAAAAAACGACGTTGTCGATAAATACGGCGGCGGTGGTGACGTTGCTTTATGCCGGCGCAATTCCACTGTGTCTTTGGCTCTTGGTGCGATTCCCATTTGAGATGGATCGGCTGCCGCTTTATTTTCTCGCACCGCTCCTGCCATTCTTTTTAGCCGGTATGGCCTTGTCGATCATTTTCGACATTCATCGGGCCGTCGCTGGCTCTCTCTACTTTTACGATTTAATCGGAGCGGCCCTCGGTGCCGTGCTGGTCACGCTGCTGCTGCACTTGTTAGGCGGCGAGGCGGCCCTTCTGGTCGCGGCAGCCGCGCCGGCAGTCGCGGCCGTGCTTTTGGCTGTGCCATCAAGCGAAGCGGTTGAACGAGAGAAATCCAGTCGCGTCATACAGGGCTTGGCTGTCCTTGCCGTAATCTTGGTGATTGTTGGTACCGTCGCCAACGTTAAATACGGAGCGCTAAGGGTTAAACCGGGCACGACCAAAGCGATGCGCAATCAGATGGACGCCAATCCCGCCGCGCACATCGTTCAGACCGGCTGGAATGCTTACTCGAGGATCGACTGCGTGCAGGGTCTGCCGAATAGCTTTGCGCGGCTCTACATTGATTCGGACGCGTGGACCGGGATCCGTGAGTGGGACGGCAAGATTGAAAGCGTCAAAGACATGCGTGATTCCTATCGCGCCCTGCCGTTTCGGCTCACGCCCAACGCTGAGACTTTGATCATCGGACCCGGAGGTGGACCGGACGTGGTTGCAGCACTCGCGTCCGGCAGTAAGAAAGTCACTGCAGTCGAAATGAATCCCCTCATGCTGAAATTCGTGCGCAGCTTCGGCGCGCGCGCCGGCAATCTCTATGATCGTCCGGACGTAGAAACGGTGCTCAGCGAGGGACGAAATTTCATTAGCCGCAGCGATCGCAAATTCGACATCATCCTGCTTGGCTTTGTTGACTCGTGGGCTTCGGTAGCGTCCGGCGGGCTGTCGCTTTCGGAAAATTATCTTTATACGACTGAAGCCGTGCGGGCTTATTACGATCATCTCAAGGACGACGGCATTCTCGTGATCCTTCGTTGGGAAATGGATATCCCGCGGCTGGTGTCGAATTCAGTCGCCACCCTCGGCGCGCCTGATGCTTCTAAGCGAATCGTCGTGCTGATGGAGAAGCAAGCGGCGCCCAACGACTATTCGCAGATGCTCTTTATGTTGCGCAAGAGGCCATTCAGTGATGCGGAGCTGAAAGAGATCTCCACCAAGTGGACCCAGGCAAACGCGATAATCATGCCGGGAGAAACTGCGCCGCCGGGAATGAAAGAAGTATTGGCGGGCGCAAAAACGCTGGCGCAATATGACAACGAGTCGCCGAGATTTGTCGGGCCGGTTTGGGACGATAGCCCCTTCTATTTCGCCATCGATCGACCGTGGCGCATGCCGGGAGCGATTGCGGAACGCATCGCGAAGTGGCTATTGGGGCCGAGCGTAGGATTGCTGGCGCTATTTGCCGTGTTCGGGTGGCCACGGAAAGCAGTTACGACCGGTAAAGCGCGTGCTCGGAAAAATCCGGGGTCGGGATTGCGTTACGGTGGATCGTTGGTTTATTTTGCCGCACTTGGCTTTGGATTCATAGCAGTTGAGCTCGCCCTCTTGCAGCACCTCACATTGCTCGTGGGACACCCGATTTACACTCTCTCGGTCCTGCTTTTCACCCTGCTGGCCTTTGGAGGAATCGGAGCAGCTCTCAGCCCGCGCTGGTCGATGTGGAAAGCTTGCGCAGCAGTCGCGGTCATAGGCGCGATCGAAGCGCTGGCTTTGCCGAAGCTGGTGCCGGCGTTGCTATGGTTGCCGCTTTGGGGCCGAATCATAGTAGCTATCTTCTTAATCGCCCCACTGGGCTTGGCTATGGGCATGCCTTTTCCGCGCGGACTGCGCGAGACTGGGCAAGGATCACTACCGGCGCCGCCTTTCTACTGGGGCCTTAATGGCATCATGTCAGTTATCGGATCTGTGACGACTGTGTTTGTCGCTTTGATGGCTGGGTTCCAAGCGGCAATGTTAATGGGAAGCGCGTGTTACGTGCTCGCTGCGCTGGCATCTACGAAAGCTTTTTCGTCTAGCGTCGATGCTACCTGATCAGTGGGATTAGGTGGTTACCGGAGGCTTAGTTCGGTCGTGGATTCTGCATAATCGACCAACAAAAACTTTGCTGAGAAGTTGACCACTAAGCAGTTGCGCCAGGTGAGTCAGCCGGCGTGGCGATCTGTGCACTCGGCGGCGGGGGCGGCGCATCAGGCAGCGAGATGCCGTGCATGGCTTCCCAGTCATCGGTAGGAATCATTTCAATCGCATCCCACGGGCAGCCGTCGAGAAAAGCTCCATCAGGTCCCTTGCTGATGCATTTCTGGCAGCCAATGCAGAGGTAAGGATCCACCTCGATGCGGCCGAACGGCGCGTGATCGGGATCAGACACCCAAAACATACAAGCCTCGATCGGGCAATACTCGATGCAGGCGGGCGAGCCCGCGCAACCTGTGCAGCAATCAGTGGTGATTGCCAGGATGCGCGGTTTCTTTTTACGGGTGGCTTTGCCGTCGCCGACGGACATCGGCCACTCTTTTTCCACCATGTCGAAGATGTTTACTTCCTCAAGGCCCGTCATGCGTGACACATTAACATAGGCAATGGCCCCGCTCAATCACAAAAATTGGAGATGAAACGCTTGATGCTTGTTCGCCGGTCACCGCTCAACGTTCTAAAGTTTTCTTGCGATCTTCTTCTAACGAATCTGTTTAACTTCGAATTACGGTGGCTGTGGCACGATGTGCGCGTGCATTGTGTCAGGAGGATTCCAAACTAATGGAGAGCATCGTAGGAATTTTCAATTCACTGGCCGACGCTCAGCGGGCGGCGGCTATGCTGCAGTCGGTGGGAATACGAGACAAGAGAATTACTGTACTTTCGCCGCACACTTCAGAGAGCGAAATCCAAGCACAAGTCGCGACCACTGAGACTGAACAACCCGGCATGGGCCCTGCTTTGGGTGGAACTGTTGGCGCGGCGCTGGGTGTCGCAGGCGGATTAGAAGCCGGTGCCGCGGCCGCCTCACTGCTGATTCCCGGGGTCGGGCCGGTACTCGCGTTTGGACTGATCGGCGCCGCGCTATTTGGCGTTGGTGGCGCCGCAGCCGGCGCGATGGCTGGAGACGCTCTGGAGAAGGGAATCGCCGACGGCATGCCGCGCGATGAACTCTTCGTTTATGAAGACGCGTTGCGCCACGGCCGTTCGGTGTTGATAGCTCTGGCTGACGACGATCAAATTGCAGCTAGCGCTCGGACTGCTCTGCATCGTGCGGGAGCCGAGTCAGTTGATGCGGCCCGTAACGAATGGTGGATCGGTTTGCGCGACGCTGAGGCGGAACACTATACGAACCAGGGCGGAGACTTTAATGCTGATGAGGCGAAGTATCGTTTGGGCTTTGAAGCGGCATTACATCCTGATTGTCGCGGGAAGAGCTGTGACGATATGATGGGTCACCTAAACAAACGTTATGGAGAAGACTCGGGCACGCCGGCTTTCCGCCAGGGCTACGGCCGAGGCCAGGGATATTTAACTTCGGTGGGTGATACTGGCCAAACGGGACGACAAAGTAAGAGCGAGTCCCAGAAAGCTGCTTAGACTCGAGTCGTAATCGGTCTGAGAGAAACAATTATCAACATCATTTTAGCTGTCGCCATTCTCGGCGGCAGCTATGTGATCATGCACCTCTTTGCTCGCGCGATGTACATACGCTGCTCAGCATGCGCCACGCTTAACGCAAGACGGCGAAGCAACTGCCGTCGCTGCGACACCTCATTACGTTAAGTGCAAAGTGAAAGCGCGCTCTTAACTCGATCACCGCTTTTGGTAATGACGTGCGATGAAATAATCAATGATCAATACGAGCAGCGCCAGGAGGGGAAGGAAATGTATTGTCGCGGGCGCGTGAAAGACAAACACACCGAGCAGATAAAATAGAAGGAGCACCAGTGCAATTAGCCGTGCCATAGTGAAGTGTTGCCTAGTCTGCTTCAACCATTTCTGATTTAGCACTGAACAGTCCGCGCCGCCGGGTTACTACCAGGACTCCTCCGAAAATTAAGAGAGACGAAACTACTGCGCGCCAGCCCACGAATTCTCCCAGAATAATCGGCGCTAGAGCAAAAGCGATCAAGGGTTGAAGGTAAATGTAAACCGCGACGGTGCTGGGCGCCACGCGCGACAATGCCCAGGCGTTGAGAAAGTAGGCACCTGCCGTGGGAAAAATTACTATGTACGCAACCTCCAGCCAGACCGAAAACGAGATGCTGTGAGCCGGTACCTGGCTCAGACTGAAAATTCCAAAAGGAACCGTAACAATGCTGCCAACGATGAAAATCCAGGCGATGACATTCAAGGCGCTGTATCTTCTCACCAGATCTTTCGAAATAGCGATGTACGCGCCATAGCAAAGTGAATTGGCTATGATCATCAAATCGCCCCTCCGCGTGGCCGGTGAAAATCCCGCCCCGTTTGGACCAATCAAGATGAGGACGCCGGCCGCCGCCAGAGCAATTCCCACAAAACGACGCCAAGTCACGCGATCGGTTCGCAAAACAATGCCGACAACCAGAGTAGCGATCGGAATCGACGTGCTAAGGAGAGTTGAGTTAACCGCCGTCGTAAGCGAGAGCCCCTTAACAAATAGCCACTGATTGAAAATCAAGCCGAGCGCGCTACAGAGAATCAGGAGCGGCCAATCGCGCCGCGAAATCTTCTTAAACCGACCCTTCAAACGAGCCAGTATTACAAGAATCACCGACGCCCCGCCGACGCGTAACCCAACGAGCGCCAGGGCAGGGATTGTGTGTAAAGCGATCTTCCCGACTATCTGCCAGGTCGCAAACAATATCTGCACAGCGATCAAAGCCAGATGCGGTGTAGCAGTGTTTGAGGACGGTGAAGATTTTGTCTGGCTCACGACACAAAAAAGATCGGGAGGGAACCCGATCTTCCAAATTATTAACTGGCGGGAGTCGGCTTAACCAACAAAGAGGTAAAGCGGATTCTCCATGACTTGTTTGAACGTCTGAAGAAACTTGGCGCCGATTGCTCCATCAATTACGCGATGATCACAGGACATCGTGACTCGCATCGTTTGCCGAATCGCAATCTCTCCATCTCGCACAACCGGTTTAGCGGCCATAGCGCCCACCGCCAGAATCGCCCCTTCCGGCGGGTTGATTACGGCGGTAAACTCGTCAATTCCGAACATGCCGAGGTTGCTAATCGAGAAAGTTGCGCCTGTGTATTCCTCGGGTTTCAATTTTCGCGATCGCGCGCGATCGGCAAGCTCACGGACTTCGCCGGCAATCTCGCTCAATGACTTTAGTTCGGCAGCACGAACGATCGGCGTAATCAAACCATTTTCAGTTGCGACAGCAACACCAATGTCAGCATGTTCATAGAAACGGACCGTCTTATCCTGAAATGAGGCATTGACCTGCGGATGTTGAATTAACGAGACCGCGGCAACTTTGATAATGATGTCGTTGATGCTGAGTTTGAGATCCGGGTAGAGCTCATTGAGCGAACGGCGCATGTCCGCAGCCCGTTCCATGTCAATTTCACTAGTGAGGAAGAAATGCGGAACAGGGCCCAGGGAAGTAACGAGCCGCCGGGCAATCGTTCTTCGCATTTCGCTCGCGGGTTCGTCACGATAAGCTGAAGGACCATACACGGTGCCCTGCTCGCCACGCCAGGGGAGTCCCATCGGACGCAATCCAGGTTTTCCCGCAGTTTCTTTCTTGCGTGTAATAGCCGCTTCAATGTCACTCTTAACAATTCGACCGCTCGGCCCGCTACCGGCAAGAGTTTTCAGGTCCAGACCAGCCTCGGACGCCATGCGCGCGGCAATGGGTGATATCAACAAGCGACCCCCACTCGCCGGAGTTGCTTCGGGATGTCCATCACCATTGGCGCGAGGCTCGTCCTGGGGTTTACTTTCCGGGGTGTCTGTCTCTTTAGCCTCCACGGCTGGAGCAGCGCCCGACTCAGGCATACTCGCCGCTTCCCCTTTAGCTGGTTTTGCCGTACCTGCAGTTTTGATTAATTCGGCGATGTCTTCATCCGGCTCGCCAATAATTGCAATTGGTTGACCCAGCGGAGCGCTTTCGCCCTCGCCGATCAAAATCTTGCGCAGTACGCCATTCGAGAGCGCCTGCATTTCCATCGTCGCCTTATCGGTGTCAATTTCAGCGAGTGGCTCGCCCATCGCAACTTTGTCGCCCTCTTTCTTCAACCAGCGGGCAAGCTGACCCTCTTCCATGGTCGGCGACAGCTTAGGCATGACAACTTGAGTAGCCATTTTCTTTTCTTAAGGAGCTCGGTGTTAGTAACAGAATTCGTAATCCCGCCTGAAGGAGGGATTTATATTACAAATACGAGACGTCGCGCACTGCGGCAACGATTTTGTTAACGTCCGGAATCGCGAGTTGCTCAAGATTCTTAGCATAGGGCATTGGCACATCTGCGCCGGATACGCGCTTCACCGGAGCATCCAGGTAGTCAAAAGCACGTTCAGCGATTTCAGCGCTAATCTCGGCGCCCACACCACAGAACGGATGCGACTCTTCGGCAATGACCACGCGGTTCGTTTTCTTCACCGATTCGAGGATGGTCTGAATATCGAGCGGGCGAATGGTTCGCGGGTCAATGACTTCGCATGACACCCCGTCCTTTTCTAATTGCTCGGCAGCTTTTAATGCCGTCGGCACCATCAGCGATCGAGCAACAATCGTGGCGTCCTTGCCTTCGCGTTTGATATCCGCAACGCCAAGCGGAATCGTGAATTCATCATCCTCGGGCACTTCACCTTTGATTCCGTACATTCTTTCCTGCTCAATGAAGATGACCGGATCATCGTCGCGAATCGCACTTTTTAAAAGCCCTTTGGCATCCGCAGGAGTCGAGGGCATGACCACTTTTAAGCCCGGGAAATAGGCGAACCACGATTCAATCGCTTGTGAATGCTGTGATGAAACCTGATAAGCAGAACCGCCCGGGCCGCGAAAAACGATCGGTATTTTGAACTGGCCCGCCGACATGTAAAGCATCTTGGCGGCTGAGTTGATAATTTGATCCGTCGCAAGAATCGAAAAATTAAAAGTCATGAACTCTATTATAGGCCGCAGCCCAGCCATGGCTGCGCCCACGCCCAAGCCGGCAAAGCCAAGCTCGGTGATCGGCGTATCAATGATGCGCTTGCCGCCAAATTCTTCCAGCAAACCGCGGGTAACTTTGTACGCGCCCTGGTATTCCGCAACTTCCTCACCCATCAGAAAAACAGAGCTATCGCGCGCGAGCTCTTCTTTCAGAGCCAGGTTTAGAGCGTCGCGCATAGTCATCACAGCCATATTCTTCTCGATTCCTTAGTCCAGGGGGTTAGCGTAGATGTTGGTGTACAGTTCGGCAGGATCCGGTTCCGGACTCTCTTCGGCAAACTTAACTGATCGTTCGACTTCTTCTTTTACCTCTTCCTCAATGCTACTAACGTCCTCATCAGTTAGCACGCCGGTTTGCTTTAATTTGTCGGCAAAGGTCTTGATTGGATCGCGCTCCTGGTATTTCTCGATTTCGGCCCGCGTGCGGTAATTGCCTGGATCAGACATCGAGTGACCCATGTAGCGGTAGGTTCTCGCTTCGATCAGAGTAGGCAGCGACTCCTCGCGGGCGCGTTTGACTGCGCGCTGAATTGCGTGGCGCATTTCCAGCACGTCCATGCCGTCAACGAACTCGGAAGCAATCTCATAGGCGCAAGATTTCTGCGCCACGTTTTGCAGCGACATCGCGCGCTCGAGCGAAGTGCCCATGCCATACATATTGTTTTCGCAAATGTAAATGCAGGGTAGCTTCCAAAGCTGAGCCATATTCAGAGACTCGTGAAACGCACCCTGATTGACTGCAGCTTCGCCAAAGAAGCAAAGCGTTACTTGATCTGTTTCTTTGTACTTACTGGCGAACGCCACACCTGTGGCGAGCGGAATCTGCCCACCAACAATCGCGTGTCCACCAAGAAAATTAACATCGCTATCAAATAGGTGCATCGAGCCGCCTTTGCCGCGCGAACATCCCCCGGCCTTGCCGTAGAGTTCCGCCATGACAGCTTCGGGGGAAATGCCTTTAGCGATTGCCTGACCGTGTTCGCGATAGCTGGTGAGTACGTAATCGTCCGGTCGCAGTGCCGAAATTGCACCAACTCCAACGGCTTCCTGTCCGATATAGAGGTGGCAGAAACCGCCAATTTTCCCGAGGCTATATGACTCAGCACACTTCTCTTCAAACCGGCGGATCAGAAGCATCTGCCGAAAGATTCCGATCAAAGTGTCACGATCTTCTTCGAAGTCGGTGGATTTAGTCATCGCGCCCTTCGTCGACGTTTCGGGTTTGTCCATTACACCTGTGGTGTTGGCGGATGCGGTTTTCGGCCGATCTGCTCGTTCGCGTGCTTGGCTATTCATTAGGACGTCGCTAATGTGAACGGCCAGCGTAGCGCTGGCCTAAAAAAGGATTCCGAAATCAACTTGGGAATTATACGCGAGACTTTTGACGGGGCAAAACACGCAGGATGAGATGAAGGCGGCGGACGTAACTAGAAGGTCGTTTAAAGGAAAAAGAAAAGCACGCCAGCGCGGAAGCTTGGCGTGCTTTATTAAAAGAAGCCGGACTTTGTTTAGGTGTAATGATCGATTCGCGCGGGTGTCGGCATTGTAGCGAGATTATGCAGGTTTTTACGCGAATGCTTGTCCTGCTGCATATTACGTGCGGCTGTAGTAAGCAACTCTTCAGTGGTTTCACCGTTCGCTGGGAAGCAGGCGATGCCAATACTGACGCCGACTTCGACTGTCTTGCCGGTTCGTACGGTGAACTTATGGTCCGATATCGCTTTCCGGATTCGTTCAGCGACACCCTCAGCCATTAACTCGGAGGCCATGGGCATGATCGCGACGAATTCGTCTCCAGCATAGCGCGAGAGGACGTCCATCTGGCGCAACTCTTTGCGTACGATTTTTCCCAGGCTAGCCAGAAGCCGATCGCCAATCGCATGTCCCCATTGATCGTTGATTTGCTTGAAGTTATCAATGTCCATGCTGATGACGGCAAGTGATTCCCGGCCCAGGCGCTGACATTCGGCCAATCTTTGCTCGAGCATCATGTAGAAACCGCGAGCGTTGGGCAGTTCTGTCAAAGGATCGGTGAGCGCGCTCTCCTTCGTTTTTTCAAAAGTGATTGCGTTATTCAGGGCTGACGCGGCGTGCTGTGCTACCGATTCAAGCAGCCGCACGTGCTCAGTGGTATAGGAAGTTCGTCCCTTTGAATACAGACTGATGGCCCCGAACGCGCCATCTTCCCTGATCAGCGGAGAGACGAGCACGCCCCGATAAGCGCGAGCGGTTTCTTCCGGCATCCCGACCAAATCGAGTTCGGGTGACGAGTTGCACATCGAACGAGAATTTGCGATGACCCAGCCGGTGATGCCTTCGCCTATATTGATCCTCCGCAGGCGAAACAGGTCCGGATGCTCGCCCACCACGTGCATCGCAATAGCTTTGCCTGAGCGATCATCAACGATAAAAATTACGCATGTGTCGAAGGGCACGATTGAACGCAACTTATTTGAAATAAGCGTCACCGTGTCATGCATATTGAGCGACGATCCAATGGTCTGGGCAATTTCGTGCAGCGCAAAAACTTCACGCTGAGCCTCAGTAATAGAACGAAAACCTGCGCTACCGTCTGGCGACCCAAGAATTTCGGAAGCGAGACCGGCATCTGGTTTTGTCTTCGTAACGTTATCAATATTTTGTGACTCGACCTGCTCCTGAATATCCTGCCGGTCGATTAACTGGTCGAATTCAGTGACATGCTTGGTGAACAACGCGACGACCCTGGGATCAAATGAGCTGTTCGACATCTTTTGCAGGAGTGCCAATGAGTCTTCGCGCTTCATGCCTTTACGGTAGGGACGGTCGCAGCGAGTGGCATCATAGAAGTCCACAACAGAAATGATGCGGGCGACCAGCGGAATCTGTTCGCCACGCAGGCCTTTTGGATAGCCACTGCCGTCCCACTTTTCGTGGTGATAGCGAACGATATCTTCTACCGGATACGGGAAATTGACTCGCTTAAGAATGTCGCCACCGACTGTGGGATGAATCTTCATCTTCGCGAATTCCGCTTCAGTAAGTTTGCCAGGTTTGTTCAGGATGTACTCGGGCACGGCTAACTTGCCGATATCATGCAGCAGAGCCCCAGCGACGAGCGCGCGCAATTCCTGATCGTTAACCTTCAATAACTTACCCATTTCAGTTGCGTAAATCTGAGTGCGGCGCACATGTCCATGAGTTGTTTGGTCTTTCGCATCGATGGCGATCGCCAGCGATTCGATGGTGTTCATGTGCAAGTCGGCGATTTCTTCGATATAGCGAAGCTTTTCGCTTTGCGCCTTGGTAACTTCACTTACGCGCTTTTCGTTGAACCGATACAACAAGTGGACCAGCGCTATGATGAGAATCCCGACGAACAGGAAAGGAATACCCGCGCCGTGGAGCGCGGAGTAGAAAAGCGCCGCCGATGTTACGTTTGCGACCTGAGTGATAAGTGTCCAGACCAAACTCTCGCGGGAGATGGTCATCTCATTTTCAGGCGAGGATAACCAACTGAACGAAAGGGTACCAAAGGTGCTCAGCGCGTACTGCACTAAGCCAAAAACACACAGCGGGAAGAGGAGAATTTCGAGCACTAAGCCTTTTTCGCCAGCTGAGGCTGCGGCCCCGCTCGCGAGCGTCATCAACAATGCCCGATAAACTACTGAAGCTGCGAAGGTTGAGATAACGGAGGTGCCGACAGTAAAAATTGAGGTCCAACGGTTGGAAAAGGAGGAGAGGTAGCCAACTATAGCGGCCAAGAGAATGGCTGGCCCAAAGCTATTCGCAGGCGCCATGGTGTAAACCATCACCGCGAGAAAGATGAAAGCGTCCGCGACTGATTTATTGCTTTGGCTAGTGCCGTCGACATTAGTCACGGGAACCGTAAAGCGACTGGACACCAATGTCAGGGCGACCAGAATTACAAAAGTGACCAGACCGCTCCAACCTAAGAACGGCAGCCGAATTGTTGATATTAAACCCGTGATCAGAATCGCGGCGGCCGTAACCGACACGCCCGACAAGAGCAAAAGACTCTTCCAGTTAAGCTTTGGCATGATTTTTCGCGGTGCCCGAAGAATAAGGGGATTCGGTAAGGAATCGATGTCGGGGGATCGATGAGACAAGCACAGTTGGTAAATAACTGACGAAGACCAACATTGTTGGCCACCACAGAGAATACCTAGTCAAATAGGTCAAGTCAATGACTTTATTTGAGTTTTCTCGCTAGGTGGGCACGTTCACTTTAGGAAAGCTGAAGGCGAAGCTCCGCCGCAGAAGTCGCTGGGGCCTGGCAGGCCTGTTCGTAACAAACAAACGCCGTGGCGCGGTCGGCAAGTGTATTGCGGCCGATGAGGAGGGGAAGTGATGCCGAGGACCGCTCAAAATCACCGATACAGGGCGCAATAATGCGATTTGGCAAATACTTGGCCCACAGTTCCTGCCACAATTCTTGTCTCGCTGGATTGCCCGTAATGCCCACCACTGCAATCTCCAGAGGCGACGACAAGTAGAAATCGAGAGCCGTTAGGGCAAATCCGAATGCCGATGGATATCGCCGGATCTGGTCAGCCATTAAACGCAGAACCGTAGTAGCCCGACGTCGGTAGTCCTCGGTTGACATAAGGAGGGCCAACCTCAATAACCCGAGAGCAGCGACGGAATTGCCAGATGGCGTAGCGTTGTCCAGCCATTCTTTTGAGCGGACAATTAATTGCTCGTGATTTTTCGCAGTGAAGAAAAATGCGCCAGCCTCTTCATCCCAAAACTGTTCGATCATTCGATCTGCCAATGTTTTCGCGTTTTCAAGCCATTCGATTTCACCGCTTACCTCATAAAGCGTAACGAAACTATCAATCACATTCGCATAATCTTCGAGATACGCATTCAGTTTTGCCTGGCCATCTTTGTATGTTCGAACGAGGTTCCCATCGTTTTGCATGTGGGCCAGTAAAAACCGCGCGTTGGCTCGAGCAACCTCAGCATAGTCCGAGCGATCAAGAATCGCCGAAGCTTCGGCGAAACTGCTAAGCATTAAACCATTCCACGCAGTGAGTACCTTTTCATCGCGTCCGGGCTTAACACGTTTTTCTCGTACTTCAAAAAGTTTGCGACGACCGGCAGCAATAAATCCTTCGGCTTCGGCTACCTGCAAACCGTGAGCTGTCGCCAGAGTCTTAATGTCTGTTGCGACGTGAAGAATGTTGTGTCCCTCGAAGTTGCCCGCATCCGTAATATCGTAATAATCGCAAAACAACTCGGGATGTTGACCCTCGAGCACGGCCAACACTTCTTGACGGCTCCAGACGAAGAACTTTCCTTCTTCACCTTCTGAATCTGCATCGTGGCTTGAATAGAAACCGCCGCTCGCGTCAGTCATTTCCCTCCGCACGTAGTCGAGCGTTTCTTCGGCGATCGTGCGCGCAAATTGATCCTTCGTGAGCTGGTAAACGTGAAGATACAGCCTCGCGAGCAAAGCATTGTCGTAAAGCATCTTTTCGAAGTGCGGTACCAGCCATTTCGCGTCAACCGAATAACGATGAAAGCCGCCGCCCAATTGGTCGTACATTCCGCCTTCCGCCATCTTCCGACAGGTTTCACGAACCATCGCCAGACTGTCCGGCGATTTTGTTCGATGATGTATATGCAGCAAAAACTCCAGGTTCATCGCCGGAGGAAACTTCGGAGCTCCGCCAAATCCCCCGTTTGTTTTGTCGTAATTTGCCGCAATCCGACGATATGCACTGTCGAGAATCTCAGTAGTTAAGACGTCGCGGGATTCTTCAGCTAAGCCGACGCGTCGCAGCTCGCCGAGCATCGTCGAGGCCGAATGGGCGACTTGATCCGGTTGCGTTCTATACGCTTCAGCCACGCTTAGCAGAACGCGAGGAAACCCCGGCATGTTGTGACGATCGTCCGGCGGAAAATACGTGCCGCCATAGAAGGGAACTCCCGCAGGCGTCAAAAACATTGTCATCGGCCAGCCGCCATGGCCGGTCATCATTTGCACGGCCGTCATGTAAATCTGATCGAGATCCGGCCGTTCTTCGCGGTCGACTTTGATGTTGATGAAATTCCCATTCATCAGGCTGGCGATCTCTTCGTTCTCAAACGATTCATGCTCCATCACGTGACACCAGTGACAGGCCGAATAGCCAATACTAAGGAGGATAGGCTTATTCTCAGCACTAGCTTTTTTTAACGCCTCTTCGCCCCACGGATACCAGTCAACAGGGTTATGAGCATGTTGCAGCAAATAGGGACTGGTCTCGTTAACCAGTGCGTTTGTATGTTTGTGTTCCCTCACCGTCCCACCTTCAGATCAGTCCTATCCTTTGAACCAATATTTAGTGTTTCGTGCCCATGTAGTGTTGGGGTATTTGCGATGCAGCAAATCAAACGCGGCCTTAGACCAACGGCCCGTATCTTTATCCGTGCAGCCATAACGCGTCGATCGAACAGCAAGGTGAAGGGCTTCGGGCGATCTCGGATCGTTCGGATTTTTTTCGGCCCAATCGATAGCGAGACGGCAAAAGTAATTCGGCCCCGTGCCCAAACCTTGAAGCATCGCAAATTCCCTGGCTGCCAGAGGCTGTGAGGACTTGAGGAATTCCGGGGCGATGACTGGTTTCCTCTTTACGGCTTCGACATCTTCCGACTCGGCGCCACCCGGTGGCAAAGGCGCTTCGGCGCACCAGTAATTATCGCGATAGCTGTCGATTTCACTGAGAGCGGTCGTCCGGCCAATACCGGCAGACACATAAGGCCGCACGCCTGGAAATTTCAATGAAAGAAAAACAGCCGCAAACCGCCGAGCCTCCGGAGTTGCAGCTTGTTGGTAGGCGCCGAGAAACTCCTTCAGCTCCGGATAAAATTCCGGCAACATTGTAGCTGCCTGGTTCGCAGCTTCGTGTTCGTCGAGCAACGCGGCCCGCATAAACGCCGCTTGCGTGACATCGCGACGCAGATTTGTCGCGAGCGTTCTACTACGAGCGGCGTCCCTCATGACCGCGACCGGCATCGCCTTGTTAAAAATGTTCGCAGTATCCAAGTCAAAGAAAAGTTGGGAGCCTTTCGTCAGTTCCGGCATTTCGCTTTCTTCAGCCGGAATTTCACGCCCGTCGTTATCGTCGCTAAATCCGGCCGGCTTCAGTTGGGCAAATTTGAGAAACTGTTCAAGGTTTTCCGCTAACATCATCCGCTGGCCCATCAGGCTGTTCGCAGCTGAAGCGTCGAGATGTTGTCGATCGTTCGTAAGAACCTGGTCGAGCAGTGCGCGCGCTTCTGCGGACTGGCCGCTCTCAACCAACAGTCGCGCTCTGTGATAAGCGACGGTGGCGAATGCCGGCGAATCAACCGCGACGCCTGCGCCTTTGCTTATGAGACTGCTTGCGTTCGCCCCACCGGCTTTGCCGCTGGCTTTGGAAATTGCCGCAACTAACCAGGGTAATGAATTGCTCTGTTCCCAACGCTGAAATGCGTGGGCGGACGCTTCATTCGAATTGTCCTCCATAGTGACAATCCAATCGGAGAGATCATCGCTTCTCAATGAAGACGGTGCCTGCTTAGTCGTCGTAGCGTCGTCGCTCGAGCCATCACCGACGAACTTATCCATCAGCACGGTATAGTCCCAGACGTCCTGCTTGAAGTCCCCGCTCGCATCGCGCTTAGCAATCGTATGGGCTAGTTCGTGTAGTTTTGTTTCGGGATACAAACGCAGTCGCGTTAAGTTCAGGAGGCGAGCTGCCATCGGGTGGACGCGCGCGCGGGAACTATCCTTTAGAATGTCAGTCAGTCGCTTCTCAGCATCCGACAACGAAGGAGTCGCCGACGCCTCATCTTCAACGAGGCTTCCTTTCCGCAGCATCGCGCGCGCGGCGAGATAAGCTGCAATATCCCGATAGGGCGACTCCTTGTCGTTGGCAATCGCGTCGAACTGTTGTTTGGCCTCATCGAAGCTCGTCGCATAAAAATTCGCCGCCGCAATTTGGTAAGCCCTATCGGCACGCGCCAACGCATCGGCGTCCGTCGAAGCCGCCTCGGGAATATGGCGGCCGTCGCCGCAGTTCATAAACACGGCATCCTGGGCCGCCAGCCAGCTACGAACCTGCGGGCTGTCGGCGCCAAACCTAGTGATTCTCTCATTCAGTACAGCTTGCGCGTTAGTAAACGCATCTTCCTGGCAGTTAAGGAAGCTTTCGTATTCGTGTGGCTTTTCACGATTGCGATAAGCTCGAATTTCGGGCGAAGCGGAAGCTCCGGGAACTTTCTTCCGCGCTTCATTCCAATTTTTGACCCAGTCTTCATCGTGACTGTCATAGCCCAAATTCAAACGCGCATCCCATAGCGCTTTCATTCCTTTTGCCTCAGCGTCACTGAGCGGCGCTCCCGAAAGATTGCGATAGGCCGCCACCAGATATGAACGCGCCCAAGTGGAACTGACCACGCCCAGTTTGCCTGCGGCAAATTTCTCCAGTGGGAAATCGGGATGTTTCGTGTAGATAAAAATGGCGTCGGTAAAAAAAGGACCGCAGGCTCTGGTTCGCGGAACAGTAAGAAACGACACTGCGATCACGCACGCGATCACAAAACCGACAGCGCCTATTGCGCGAAACGATTTGAATTTAAGATTCGGGGTGAATTTGTGGCGGATCATTTGTCTGACTCCAGAATTTCTCGCACAGCTTTTTCGGTCCATGCATTAGGATTAAAAACATAGAGCCTGCGCGAAGAAACTAATTTTGGACGATGCTCGTCCAGTGATAATCCATAACTATTTCGGCACAGAGGTTCCGAGAAATCGTCACCTGCGTCCAGGCGATTCGCGATCTGTTTCCCATCAGCCGCCATCCGAAAAAGCATCGGCACTGCGTCGTCAACGGGCAGGTCGGAGATCCAATCATCATCGACACACCACGAAGCAAGCGCCGTAATGGAAACATGCTTTCCGTCCGGCAACCCACGCCGAACACTTTTCAGTAATTCTCGGTAGAAGGGTCGCTCTGATTTTGTCGCGTCAAAATCGATTTGAATCCCGGAGACATTCGGCAACGAGCACATCTCAAGGATGGCTCGCGCAGTTTCTTCAACTTGAAAAGGTGAAAGCTCCGGCGGGCGTTTGCGGTCAGTCTCGATTCGCGCGACCGCAATCAACGTGACCGACTCAGGCAGGTTGAGCGGTTGAAGCCGTGGTTTGACTGATACCTTGTCCGCTTCTATGTGCAGCGATCGCGCGAGAAAAGCGACGCCCAGGTTTTTCCGATCGATGGAATGAAGATCAGTGGGACGCTCCCAAGCCCAAAGTACGACATGAGGATCATTAGGTGTCAGCGCAGCCGAAGCGGGCGGCCTGATGAAATGAGATCTGATTCCACTAACCGTTAACGTCAGAGAGCCAATTACCAGGGCGGCGCCAAGCGCGTCTATGGTTAAGGATCGGATCCAGCGCATGTGTCAGTCGAAAGCGCCGCCAGTTTACATCAACCGCGCGTGTCGCAAAAGATCACTCGCACGCCGCCAGCGGTCAAACGCGAAAGAGTTCTGCTATACTCTGCAAAACTGAATGGTCATTCATTTTTCTTTTTATAGAGGCACTCATGGAGCGTGAAAGTCTGGAGATGGATGTGGTGTTCGTGGGCGCAGGGCCCGCGAACCTCAGTGGCGCTTTACATCTCGCGCGGCTCGTGTCGGACCATAATGCAGCCATCGAAAATGGTGCGAAGGAAGGGAAGGCGCTCGGCGAAGTCCAGATCGCGGTAATTGAAAAAGGATCATCCGTGGGCGCCCACAATCTGTCTGGCGCGGTGATGGATCCGCGGGGTTTAGCCGAACTTATTCCGGATTTCCGCGAGCAGGGCGCGCCGCTGGAGTCAGAAGTTAAAGACGATCACTTTCTCTATCTCACCAGGAAGCGTGCGATTCGTTCTCCGATAAATCCTCCACCACTAAACAATCACGGATACTACATCGTCTCGCTAAATCGACTCACAGCCTGGTTGGGCGAACAGTGCGAGGCTGCCGGCGTCAACGTCTTTCCGGAATTCCCAGGCGCGGAAATGCTGTTTGATGATAAGGAGCGAGTTGTCGGGATCCGCACCGGCGATAAAGGCATTGATAAAGAGGGGAAGCACAAAGCCAATTACGAGCCCGGCGTTGACCTGCTGGCGAAAGTTACAGTGCTGGGAGAAGGCGTGCGCGGCTCATTGACGAAAAAACTTGTGCAACGCCTTGGGCTGGACGAAGGACGTGAGCCTCAGGTTTACAGTCTGGGTGTGAAAGAACTTTGGGAGTTGCCCGACGATCGCTATCCGGCGGGCCGCGTCACACACACGCTGGGCTTTCCTTCCGATCAGTGGACCTACGGCGGCGGTTGGATTTACGGACTGCAAAATCGGGTGGTGAATTTGGGTTACGTCACTGGTTTGGATTATCGCGACCCGCTAATCGACCCGCACGCCGAGTTTCAAAAATTTAAGTCTCACCCTTTCGTAGCGAAGCTGCTCGCCGGCGGCAAAATGATTCGTTATGGCGCCAAAGCCATCGCGGCCGGCGGTTGGAATGCAATGCCGCAAATGTTTGCCGACGGCGTTCTCATTGTGGGCGACAGCGCCGGCTTTCTTAACGCCGCCAGACTGAAAGGCATTCACTCAGCGATAAAGAGTGGCATGCTGGCCGCCGAAACTATCTTCGAAGCCCTGCTAAATGAAGACTATTCTTCCGCCACGCTGCAGAACTATGAACGCCGGGTGAAAGAAAGTTGGATCGCGCCTGAGCTGCGCCGTTACCGAAACTTTCATGCGGCGTTTCGTCATGGCCGCTGGTTGGGAATGGCCAATGCCGGGTTGCAGTATATTTTCGGCGGACGCGCGTGGGGTGTTTTTGATCGAGATCATCAGGAAGCCGGTCACGAAGCGATGCAGAAGCTTTCAGCTTACGGCTATCACGGTGATGAGTTGTCGCAACGCTACCGGGACCTGCGCTTCGACGGTCAACTAACCTTCAACAAGGTCACGGACGTTTATCATGCGGCTGTAGCTCATGATGAAGATCAGCCAGCCCATCTGCACGTGCTCGACACGAATATTTGCGCGACAAGGTGTGCTGAAGAGTACGGCAATCCCTGTCAGCGCTTCTGTCCCGCGGCTGTTTACGAAATGGTCGAGGCCAATACGCCGCAAGACGGTGCACGCGACGCCGCCAATAGTTCAAAGCCGCGGCGCCAATTGCAAATCAACTTCTCAAACTGTGTCCACTGCAAGACGTGCGATATCATGGATCCCTACCAGATAATTAACTGGGTTACGCCAGAAGGTGGCGGCGGACCGGACTATAAAGGGATGTGAAGTCTTCCGGGCAGGTGCTGTCAGGCGGTCATTCTTTTTCCGGCGCAGCCTCGTGACCGTCAACCTTGGTGTGAAAATGGACGGTCCCCTGAATCACTTCTTCCAAAGCGATGCGCGTCGGTTTGTGTTTGGTGGGATCAATTTCGATCCGGGGTCGCGCGCCGCGTTGAAGCTGTTTGCTGCGTTTGGCGGCCAGAATAATCAATCGATACTTCGAATCGATCTCCGGCGGCGGCGCCTGTTCGGTTAGCTCATCTAATTCTAATTCAGCCATAGTGTGTTTTTACTCAATCTCCAATTTTTTAAGATTACCACAGAGACCGCGTGTAGTCGTGGTTCTGACGTTCATTAGCGGATCGCTGCGTGACTCAGCCGTTACTTAACTCCAAAATCCTTCAGTGTTTGGCCGAGCTTGGATTCTTGCCGTTCGCGGCGCGCGCGCTCAGCGTAAATCACAGCCGCCAACTGTTGTGAAGCCCTGTTGATATCGTCGTTGAGAATCACGTATTGAAAATACTTGTATTGCTCAACTTCGGCGGGCGCACCCTGTAGTCTCGTTTCGAGGTCCGCAGCCGAATCTGTACCCCGGGCTAGCAATCGCCGGCTTAATAACTCAAACGAAGGCGGCAGAATGAAAACCGAGACAGCGTCAGGGATCTTGTGGCGAATGCTCTCAGCGCCCTGAACGTCAATTTCAAGAATGATGTCCTCGCCAGTCGCGCGTTCGCGCTCAACCTGTCCGGCACTGGTGCCATAGAGGTGCCCGTAAACGTTGGCCCATTCAAGGAACTCGCCACGTTCGATCATTTCTTTGAACGTGGGCTCATCAACAAAAAAATATTCGCGACCGTTTTGTTCGGTAGCTCGCGGCGAACGCGTCGTATAGGAAACCGAGAAACCGAGACCCGGCACCGTCTTTAGAACTCGATCGATTAACGTGCCTTTGCCGCCACCAGACGGGGAACTAACTACGACCAACATTCCGCGGCCGGCAACAGGGTCGTGCGTAGTGAGGTCGGGTGCGTTCAGTTCATTCAACATTCTGCACTTGTTCCCGTAGTTTCTCAACTTCAGCCTTGATTGCCAGAGCTGCGTCCTTAATCGAAACTTCGGTGGATTTTGACAGTACGGTGTTGGCTTCGCGATTCAATTCCTGGAGTAGAAAATCAAATCGCTTTCCCACTTCGCCAGCGGCGCTGAGTGTCGTGCGAAACTGGTCGAGATGACTTCGCAGCCGGGCCAACTCTTCACTGATGTCGCTGCGGTCTGCGAGATAAGCAACCTCCTGCGCCAGACGCGCGGCGTCAAGCTCGACCGTCTGATTGCCGCCGCGGGCGACTAACTCTCCAATGCGGCGCTGCAAGCGCTGCCGGTATGCCTCGACCAGTCCGCTGGCAGCGTCTTCGATGATCGGAACTTCTGCTTCAATCTTCGCAACTCGGACGCGCATTTCCGTCGCCAACGCCGCGCCTTCGCTGGATCGCATCTTTTCAAGATCATCCAGCGCTTCAATGACTGCCTGTTCGACACCTTTCCTGCTTGCGTCGTCAAGCGCGTCGCGCGGGCTTGAGAGCGCCCCCGGCAAGCGCGTCAGAGTATTAACGTCAACGTCGCCGGACAGGTTGAATTCGCTTTGGATTTCGCGCAAGGCAGTTACATAGCCCGCGATTAACTGGCGGTTGATTTCGTAGGTCGGCGCGCCAATACGTTCGAAGTTGATGCTCAAATCAACCCGGCCACGCGAAAGTCGCGAACTGATTAGTTTCCGGATCGACATTTCGAGCGGCGCTAGTTCCTGGCCCAACCGAAAGTGGATATCGAGATAGCGATTGTTCACGGTCTTGATCTCAACCGTGACATTGAATTCATCGCCGGCCGCAGAGCCGCGGCCAAATCCAGTCATTGATTTCATGTTCGTTAATGGTCAATGGTCATTAGCTTAACAACCAAAAGTTAAGCGCGTGCCCCAACGCTGCTAGCTACTCACGACTGACAGCTCTTCCTCGTCTGCAAACTGCAACTCATAGAGCCTTTGATATTGGCCGCCACGGGCCAGCAACTCAGCATGTGTGCCTTGTTCAATGATCCGGCCGCGTTCGATCACAACGATCAAATCAGCGCGACGTACAGTCGACAACCGGTGAGCGATCACGATAGTCGTCCGATTGCGAATCAAATTGAGCAACGCGCGTTGCACCAATTGTTCCGACTCGGCATCGAGGGCGGAAGTAGCTTCATCAAGAACTAGTACGGAAGCATCCACCAGCACCGCGCGGGCGATGGCCAAACGCTGCCGTTGCCCACCTGATAAAAACGTTCCTCGTTCGCCGATGATTGTGTCGTATCCATTCGGCAACTCATCAATGAAATCATCCGCGAAGGCCGTGCGTGCGGCCTCGCGAATCTGTTCCTCTGTGGCGTCAGGCCGGCCGTACGAGATGTTGTAACGTACGGTGTCGTTAAAGAGCACGGTTTCCTGAGTAACGAGCGCCAGCTGCCGGCGCAGACTGCCGAGGGTCGCGTCACGCAGATCGATTCCGTCCCAAAGAACTTCGCCGGCTGTCGGATCATGAAAGCGCGGCAACAACTTCGTGAGGGTTGATTTTCCGCCGCCCGACTCGCCGACTAATGCCACCATCTTGCCAGCCGGAACTTCCAGGCTAACGCCGTGCAAAACGGCGCGCTCTTCATCTTTGTAGTTGAAATGAACGTCGCGAAACTCGATCTGATGGGTAAGCGGCCGCAGCTCGATCGCGTTCGTTTTTTGCTGAATTTCGGCATGCTCGTCCATCACTTCCCAAACATGACCGGCGGCAGCGAGCGCCGTCGACATCGAGTTTTGCAAGCGGGAAAGCTTGCGAATGGGATCGTAGCTGCGCGCCAGAAAAAACATGAATGTCAGAAACTGGGCGGCGTTCATGCGACCGAGTCGAATTTCTCGTTCACCAAAAAAGAGCAACGCGATAACAAAGAACACGCCGATGATTTCAATGATCGGAGGGGACATACCTGCGATGCTTGCTGATCGCAGATTTGCACGCCGGATTCGCTCGGCGACTTTTTGAAAGCGGCCACGCTCACGTCCTTCACCGCGGTAAGCCTTGACGATCGTTTGGTTCGCGAGGGCTTCCTGAGCGGTATCGGTCAGGTGCTTGCTGCCTTCAAAGGATTCACGTGCGAGTTTTCTGAGCGAGCTGCTGAAACGCATCGTGAGCGCCGCGATCGGCGGCATGATCAGCAACGAACCCAGCGTCAACCGCCAGTTAAAATAAAACGACGCCGCCATTAACGCGATCAGCGTAAATCCCTCGCGCAACATATCGCGAAAAGTGTGAGTGACCGCCGCTTCGATGGCAGCAGCGCTGGAGATCAAACGCGACACGAGATAGTTCGTGCGATGGCGTTCAAAAAACCTTGCTGATTGAGACAGAAGATGACTGTAAAGATCCTCGCGTAGCTTTAAGATCGCCGACTGCCCGATGTAAGCCATCAGGTAGGTCGAGAAATATTCGGCTACGCCTTTGACCACGGTGAAGGTCAGCAACAGCAGCGCGATGGTGCGCCATGCAGCCAGTCCCGAAGACGGAATTACCTTTTCAAGACCGAACAACGTTGGCGTCCGGTTGCCGGCCCCGCGAGTGAACGCCTGATCAAAAATAGGAACGATTAAGGCGCCGGTAGCGCTTTCCAGCACCCCAACAACAATCATTGCCACAGTCGCAATAATGAAGGTACCGGTATGAGGTAGTAAGTACTTTAGCAGGCGACGAAGATCGCGCATCTCATTTCGATTCTTCGATCGTTTAACGGGAAGGAACTGAAGGCCCGGCGCACGATTACGAACTGGCAATATACTGAGCGGTAACGTTTGACGTCAAGGCAATGCGTCCGACATACTAATGCCGAAAACCCCTGGCTCTGCTGGCTTTAACTTCACCGGACTCGAAACGGAACGCTTTATCCAGGCGTTTCGTCGGCGAGCCGAGTACAAGGACAAATACTGTGGATCCCGAACCGATACCGAAAACTGCAAAGCGTTTAATGATTGTAGACGACGACGCTGAGATGCGGACGTTGCTGGCTGAGTACTTTCGCCGTCTCGGCTTTGATGTGGCCGAAAAAGAAAGCGGGCCGGTGGCTTTGCAAGCTGCGGCAGTTGACCGGTTTGATTGTTTCATCCTGGACGTCGCGATGCCTGAAATGTCCGGTATTGAATTGTTGAAAAAGCTGCGCGAACGGGGAATCGACACGCCGACACTGTTTCTGACTGCGCACGATCTGCTGGATGACAAGGTCGCGGGTTTCGAAGCGGGCGCGGACGACTATTTAGCTAAGCCGTTTAGCCCACGCGAACTTGAATACCGGGTTGAGGCTCTCTTGCGCCGGCGCTCGGGCGCCAAGGTAAACGGCGGCGATGAGGATCGACTCGAGATTGGCGATCTGGTTGTCGATCGTCGTCGTCATGAAGTTACGCGGGCCGGATCAAGAATTGATCTTACGCCGCTCGAATTTCAGATTCTCGATTTGCTCGCGTCAGAGCCCGGCCGCGCATGGTCACGGAATGATTTGCTCGATCGCGTGTGGAGCACTGAATATGAAGGCTATCAACGAAACATCGATCCACACATCAATCGGTTGCGTAAAAAGCTGGAAGCCGATCCGAAAAATCCTCATTACGTGCTGACCGTTCGCGGGGTAGGGTACAAGCTGAACGAAAATCCCTAGGTCTTCCCGGACGAACCAAGGAACAATGCGCGATTCGGCGTTTACTGGTAGTTGAAGATGTTCTGCCGAAGCTATTTGCGCGCACTTCTTTTGCTTGCCGTCATCGTCGCCGCCGGTAATGAATTGCCGCGTGTCGCGCAGACATCCAGCTCACCATTCACTCAAGCCGAGACCATTCATCTCCGTTGGGGAGCGCGTCCGGGCGTCTCGCGCTATCGCCTGCAGTTGGCAGTGGATCGCCAATTTAGAGACATAGTATTCGATCGCGTCATCAACGGAACCGAGATCGCAATCGATGAGCTTTCACCCGGTAGATATTACTGGCGGATCGCGTCCTTAACTTCGAAACTGGGCGAGTTCTCTTCGCCCACCCCCATCCAGGTTACCGCCGGAGCCGCCATCAGACCGACACCCACTCCAACCGTGGACAAGACTCGAGTGCCCGCGGCTGACATTCCGACCGTAGGCGGATGGCGAGCGGCGGTGGGCAGCGTCAACCGGCTCGCGCTTGCGCACCTGCGCGCCGACGATAAATTCGACGTCATTGGCACCAGCAGTGTGGGGATAACCTTTGCGCTTGACGCTTCAACTGGCGTGGCTCTGTGGAGCATGCGCCGAGCAACTCAGAAGAGCGGATCCTTAATCGCTCCACTGATACTTAAGTCGCACACGTCGCAACTCGACGACGTGGTGATTTTTGCCGGCAATCAGGTCATTGCCATTGAAGGAGCATCAGGTCGGGAGCTATGGCAGATGACTTTACCAGCTTCTGCGAACGGCGCCGCGGTAATTGATAACCGGCTTGACTCTCGGATAGTAATTCTCGACATTACGCTACAGCGCTTGTTGGTACTGAGCGATGCCGACGGCCGGGTTGTTTCGCAAGCAAACCTGCCTGCGCGCGTCGTTGGCACGCCCGTTTCAATCACGGGACAGAATGCATTCGCGGTTGTCTACGAAAGTGGCGCGGTCGAGATTCGAGACAAGACCGGCGCAGTGACGCGTTCCGGCAACACAGGCAGCCCGGCTACCACGGGTGCACTGTTCACCCGCGGCCCACGCGGAGATCTAATTTTGGTTGGCACGCGAGATGGATTGACGGCAATGACGGCAGACGATCTGCGACCGCTCGGAAGAGTTGTACTCAAAGACGATCTGCCGCGTGGTGCGTTGACCGCTGAGGATCTTAATCACGATGGAGTGCCTGAAGTATTAATGCTAACGGCCAGGCGTCACCTTGTCGCCATTAACGCGACGGATGGGAAGATTCTTTGGGACGTTCCCGCGGACGCAGAAGCGGACGCGTTGGCATTTGCTGATGTAGATGGGGACGGCGTGCTGGATGTATTCACAGCGCCCGGTCAAGCTTTTGCAGTCGCGCTCTCAGGCCGCACCGGGGCGGTTATTTGGAAAGACTCTTCGCCCGCGGGCCCTTCAGCGAATCATGCCGCGGGCTTCGCATCGCGAACACTTCTGGCGGTGACTACTCCTTCCGGATTGATGTTGATTGGAAGTGAACCATCTCTCACCGAACTGCGCGCTGTCTCTTTCCCGAAGCTCGGGAATGGACGCGGCCTCCGTTAATCCTTAGAATGCTCACGAAATCATTTCCGCTAAGCTGACCACGAATGCTTTGGATTACCGGTAGTTTGCTCCTCGTACTTTGGATTATTGCCACGTTCCTTTTTCACAAGGGCGGCATGATCCACCTCTTGGTTATTGGCGCGCTCTCCTTCTTTGTCATTCAATTCGCGCAGGACCGCCGCACAAAAGAATACAAAGAAAGTCAAAACCGGTAGCAACCAGCCTATCATTCTGATTTTGCACCTCAGTGCGCTGCATGAAGTTATCGCGCGGCGAGCAGGGCTGATCCATAAGGTTGGATACTACCTGCGCTCCGAAAACTTGCCTGTTTGACGATGGTTCGGCAACAATGACCGCGTGAGTCGCATCGATAGGATGGGCAGGTTTTGCGGCCCGAACGTGAAATTCATGCTTAATGTTCAGGAGTCATCACAATGAGGCGATCGAGTTTCTGTCTGCCGGCCCTGGCAATCACTTTAATATTCGGTTCACTTGTTTTTGCGCAAAGCGATGCGACGCGGACAACCACGGCCATTACTTATCCGTTGGATCAAACGATCGAAGTCCCTTTTCATGGAACGACTCGTTTGCCGCGCCTAAAAGGCACTGCGAAAGTAAGACGCCAAGGTCGCCGGGGCACTCGCGTCGAATTGAATGTTGATAATCTGCCGCGCGCTTACGAGTTGGGGAGCGTTTATACAACTTATGTTCTCTGGGCCATCTCACCAGACGGCCACGTTGATAACCTCGGCGAAATCAAACGTAGCGGCAGTGGGTTTGTTGATTCGAAGATCGACGTGACTACCCCGTTGCAGACCTTCGCGTTGATTCTTACGGCCGAACCGCATTTCCTCGTCCATGCGCCGAGCCGAATGGTGGTGATGGAGAATATGGCGCCGGCCAGAATTCGCGATGCGCAGTTGGAAACGTCGCGCATTCAGTACATCGGAAACACCAGCGACTACTTTCGAGATTCGCGCGTGCCGCAGATTGCTGAATCAGACTTTCGCGACATACCGGTAGCTTTGCTCGGCGCTCGTCAAGCGATCAACCTTGCGCGTTATGCGGGTGCTGAACGCGACGCTCCCAACGAGCTGCGCACCGCCGAAGCTGATTTGGAACAAGCCGAAAGCGCCTTGCGAATGCACCAGCCGGATCGCGAAATCGACATTCTGGCGCGCCAGGCGATTAGCAGCGGGGCCAAAGCTGAAGACATGGCGCTGGTGCGCAAGGTGGCGCGCGAGCGGCGTGAAGACATGGAACGTCGTGATGCCGCGGTGCGAAGTGCGGAACGCTCGGTCGAGACTGCAAATCAGGAGATTACCCGCCTGCAGTCTGAACTCAACGCTGAGCGACATGCGCGCGAGCTCGCTGAGCGCGACGCTGTGAACGCAACTGAGCAACTGCGCGACGCGCGGACTGAAATCGCGCGCCTGCGCGAAGAGATGCAGTCCGTTCGCGCTGACGCCGAGGATGCGAAGGTGAAGCTGGCGCGAATTGAAGGTGAACGAACTGCCGAAACCGCCCGGCGCGATGCGGAAAAGAAAGCGGCCGACCAGGCGGCAGCCACCGATAACCTTAAGCGCTCTTTGGCGCGCTTCCTCACTGTGCGTGAAACTAACCGTGGGATGACGTTGGTGTTGGCGGAATCGCTTTGGGTGAATCCACGCTCTTCGAAACTGGCGGCGGCTTCCGTCGCGAAACTCGATCAGATCGGCGCGCTACTGGCGAACAACCCGGACTATCAAATCACCATCGAGTCTTACACGGACAATAGCGGCCAGTCCGCCGCTCTCGAACAACTAACTCAGGATCGCGCGCGCGTCTTGTCTGAGCGCTTAGCCGCAGCCGGAGTTGATGTCACGCGCATGCAGGCCAACGGCATGGGCGCGGCAAATCCAGTGGTGCCCAATACGACCCTGGCGAGTCGCGCAAAGAATCGGCGCACCGAGATCACTTTAACGCCGGGTCAGTAGGGCGCTTGAGGAACAAGCACTGGAACGAGCGAAAGAGCTCACTTAAATTTTCGCGGACGAAATTTGCAGATGCTGAAGGCTGCGCAAACAACGAACAACAAAGCTTGATCCGCCGCCGTCTGATTCGTGATTTAATAACGCGGGACGGAAACATACGTGAAGGATGCATGTCGATGATGGTGAGACAAACAAAGAAGTCTGCCCGGCCGTGGAATGTTATTCCGTTTACGCTCACTCTCTTGTTGATGGTGTTTTCGTGCGCATCGGTTTTTGCACAAACAACTGATACGCCCAAGCCGCTGCCTGAACCCAAAGATCCTGCAGTGCGCGATAGCGAGCGCAAGGCCTTAATTGAATTTTACGAGGCGCTCGGCGGCCCGGATTGGATCGAGCGCGACTTTTGGGGCAGCGACCGCCCGGTCGGCGAGTGGCATGGAGTAACAACTGACAGCGATGGCCGCGTCGTTCAGCTAACGATCTATGACAACAACTTGACTGGTCCGCTGTCGGCCGCGGTGTGCAGACTCGAGCGTCTGCACACGCTTCATCTCTCGTTTAATAAAATCTCGGGCGCGCTGCCGGACAAACTTGGCGACTGTCGCGCGCTCAAAAATTTATGGGTGAAGGGAAATAAAATTACAGGCCGGCTGCCTGACTCCGTTGCCTTGCTGCCCGAGCTCGAGTATCTGGACATTCACGCGAACGAAATGTCAGGGCCTCTGCCGACCAAATGGAGCACGCCGAACCTGAAACAATTCTGGGGGCAGGACAACCACATTTCCGGAGAACTGCCGCCCGAGTTGATGCGTCAACCGCGTCTCGAAATATTGTTTCTCCACAACAACGAACTGACGGGAACGATCCCGACTTCTCTCAGTCCAAATTTTCGTGCGGTGTTGCTGGCGAACAACAAACTTTCAGGGCCGGTTCCCGGAGAGTTTGGCCAGCTTAAGAAACTCACTGACCTGCGGCTTAATCGAAATCAACTCTCAGGATCTATTCCCATGAGCTTCGCAGGTCCGTCTGCGCTTCAGGTTCTGCGCCTCGATCACAATCATCTCAATGGCGCGGTCCCGGACGGCCTGGCAAAACGGCTGATGGTGTTCGACGCGTCAGACAATCCGGGATTAGCTCAAAACAAGTAGAGGCGCTTTCAAGTGCCGACTGGAGGGCCAGGGCCCTCGCTTGCAATTCGCGCAAACGAAGTCGTTGACCGCGTGGCTTCGCCACTCTGATGCGCGGCAAGTCTTTGACTTGCCAAGCGATGCTTGCATTTTGGCGGTCTGAGACCGCCGATTCGCGTTTGACACTCGAATACAACCAAACAGGAATCGCCAAGTCGGAGAGTTGGCGCTCATCAGAGTCGCAGACCTGTATTTCTGGCTAAGCCAAATCTCTGGCCGACCCTCCCGCTCGCACAGCCTCGTGTCCAGTAGTATCCTCACACCGCAATGTCTCTGCTCGAAGCCCTCCAGCTAATCGGCTACAGCCTCGGTGCACTTCTGCCGCTGTGGATGGGCTATCTCCTGTTCAAACAACGACTGGGTGCAGTGCCGATTCAGCGTCTGCTGTTGGCACTGGGCGTGTGCATGGTCGGCTGGCATGCGGGCAATCTCGTAGTCACGTTGCGAAGCTTGCTTGGCGCTGACGCCGGCCAGTGGAACATTGCGTTACAGTCGGCAAATACAGTTGCTGTAATCAGCATAACCACCTGTTATTCGCTGCTGCTTCACGTTCATATTTACCTCTGGGCCAGTGCCGAATCCCGGCCACTGACCCGCGTCGAACGCCTGCGAATTTATCTATCGTACGTGCCCTGCTTGTTCCTGCTGATAGCGGTGCCGCGCATCTGGTCAGGACCTTACCAGCCGATGATTATGAAGCTCGGCTCGTTTGTGCTTCCGTTCGCGCTCTGGATTGTTTACTCGCTGGTCGTCGTCGCCGTCACGGAGCTCTTGGCGGCGCAACGATCCAGCTCAGCAAGCGAGCGACGCATTCTGCGCACCCTGGCTTTCTCGTTCGTAGCGATCGCCTTCCTGATCCTGTCGGCGTTGGCGCTCGGACTTGGGAAGGGAACCGTAGCCGGCGAGTATCTGCAAACGTTCGCGAATCTCGGCTCGCTCCTACCGTCCGCATTGCTCGCCTATTACATTTATCGCTACCGCTATCTCGAACTGATAATCAAAGAAAGTCTGATCGTGGCGTCGTTCGGCGCGGTAGTTCTGGCTGTATATGTTTCCGGAATTCGGCGCATCGGCGATTGGGCGAATTCGCATTGGGGCGTCCGTGCGGGAGTCGTTGAGGCAATTCTTATTCTGGCGTTAACCCTGGTTGCCGCTCCTCTGCGTGGCTGGTTGGAACGAAGTTTTCGAGCATTGTTTGAGCGCGAGACCGCGCTATATCGCGACATCGTTGCGCGCATCACTGCGCCCGCCGGTCAATTTCGCGAACTTGGTGAGCTAATCGCCTTCATGGAATCAGAGATAGCATCGGTGCTCCCGTTACGACGCGTCAGGATTATCACCAATACCGAGGGCCAGCGAGCTTCTGACGCTGCGACTCGTGCCGAGGGTTTTGATCTTGTCTACCCGCTGCGGCGCGACACAATCGCGCTGGGCTCGCTGCTAGTTGAAGGGTCGCCGAATGCGCTGACTCCTGATGTCCGCGCGATACTAGAAGTGTTAGCCGGGCAGATCGCCATCGCAATCGATGATTGGCGACTGGTTGAAGAGAACGTTCGGCTCGAGCGCAAGGTCGCCGAAGGCGAGCGCCTCGCGGCTCTCGGTCAGATGGCCGCCACTGTTGCTCACGAAGTGAAGAACCCGTTGTCGGCAATTAAATCAATCGCTCAAGTCATGAGCGAAGATGAAGCTCTAAAAGCTCAACATGCGCGCGATCTGAGCTTGATCGTTGGCGAAACCGATCGGCTCAGTAAAAGCGTCACGCAACTACTCAGTTTTGCGAGTAAGCAGCCGCCAGCCGCGATCCCCTGTAGCGCCAGCGAATTGATTCGCACGGTTGCAGCATTGTTTCGCGCTGACGCCGACGAGCGTCAGGTAGAGTTGGGCCATCAGGCGATTGGCGATGTCAATCTTGACGGGGTTCAGTCAGGCGCCGTCCGCGATTCGCTTTCGAATCTCATCATCAATGCTTTGCAAGTGACACCGCCGGGCGGCCGCGTGACTATTGAAGCGACCGTGAAGGACAAAGCGATTGTGTTTGCGGTTTGCGACAGTGGTCCCGGCATCGCGCCCGAGATCCAGGCGAAGATCTGGGAGCCGTTTTTTACGACTCGGCAAAGAGGCACCGGCCTGGGGTTGGCGATTGTGCGCAAGCGAATGCAGGAAGCGAGTGGCTCAGCGCGTTTCGTTCCCAGTCGCAACGGAGGCGGCGCAAGATTTGAGTTGCGTCTTCCATTGCGCGACGGCGAGCGTTAGCAAGGTTTGGAACTTTCCTCACTCAGCTGCGTGTTCACTGCGGAGCTTCCAACCTGCCGGCGAGCAATCGCAACGTCAAATCTGCTTAAGGAGAACTAATGATCTCAATTAACCTACATCGAGTGATCATTCTGTTTATATTCTGCGCTTCGTTGAGCATCGCCGCGCCTTCAGTGCTGGCCCAGGATTCAACTCAATCATCGCGTGCTGCCACGCAGAAGGACGAGGATGCGAACCTCGACGTTCAGCTCTATCTGATCCTGGCGTCCAATCGTGAAGTGGAAGAGACTAAGTTGCCGGGTGTTCTCGATCCAACAATCAAGCGACTGCGCGATTCTCTGCCATTCAAGCATTACAACCTCGCAGGAACTTTTCTGAATCGAGTTAAGAACAACGGCACGCTGGATGTCAGCTGGGTCGGAGGGCCATTCGCGATTCACGGTTCGCCGGCCCAAACGAATCCCAGCTTCAGTCAATTTACTTCGCGCGTCCGGTTAGCCACCAACGACAATGGTCAGGAAGTTGTCCGGCTGACGGATTTTAGATTCGGCACGCGAGTGCCCGTCGTAACGGGAGCGACCACCACCAATGCGTCAACCGGCGCGACGCCGATTCCCAACGTTGTGTACGAACCCGTTGGCCTGCGGACCGACCTAAGCCTGCGCGAAGGCTCAACAGTGATTGCCGGTACATTGACGGTGGGGCCATCGGGTGATGCGCTGGTCGTAGTTGTATCAGCGCGGCGATCGAACTGACCTGTAAAGCAAACTGTCAGTTTGCTCCGCTCTTTAATCAACTGCGTTGCGAATTTAATTATTTCATCGGCATCAGATCGCCGCTTCTCTGGCACGCAAGACGCAAGGAGTTCTCAAAACAGTCTGGAGCGGCGGGCATCCTCGCTCGCATTGTATTAAACTCCTCCAGCGGAAATGGAAGAGAAAGACTTGCGATTATTGATAGTTGATGATGAAGAGGCGGCGCGCTACGGAATCCGGCGCGCGCTGGAAACTTTTGGGTGTGACATCAGTGAAGCTGATAGTGCCGAAGCCGCCCACGCCTTCATGCGGACCGCAACGGTTGACCTCCTGCTGCTCGATGTAAACCTTCCCGGAATCAGCGGTCTGGAATTCCTCGCACAGCTTCAGTCCGAAAGTGAAAACAAAAAAGAAAACGCACCGCTGGTGATCATCATCACGGCGCACGGGTCGGAACGGCTGGCGGTCCAGGCCGTTAAGGGCGGGGCCTATGACTACATCGGCAAACCATTTGAGCTGGACGATCTGCGGCTGGTAGTTAAGAACGCGTTTGAGACGATCAAGCTCCGGCGCGAGAACCAATCGCTGCGGCGCCGAATTGAAATCGAGTCATCACAGCGTGGTGCGTTGCTCGGAAATTCGCGTGCGATGCAGCAAGTGCGCGGCATGATCGAGAAGGTCGCCGACACAGACGCGACGGTGCTCGTGCGCGGTGAATCGGGCACCGGAAAAGAGTTGGTGGCGCGCGAGCTTCACGATCGCAGTTCGGTCCGGAGCGTTGGTGCATTCGTCGCGGTGAACTGCGCAGCCTTACCAACCGAGCTAATCGAGTCTGAGCTTTTTGGCCATGAAAAGGGCGCTTTTACGGGGGCTGCAACGCGGCGGAAGGGTAAATTCGAGCAAGCCAACGGCGGCACTTTGTTTCTGGACGAGATTGGAGACATGAGCGCCAACGTCCAGGCTAAACTGCTGCGCGCCCTGGAAGATCGAAGGATTGAAAGACTGGGCGGCGACGAATCGATTCCGGTAGATGTCCGCATCGTCAGCGCGACTCATCGTGCGCTGGAAGAAGAGATCGAGAACGGAAATTTCCGCGCGGATCTCTTCTATCGCTTACGCGTCGTGACGATCGATATTGCGCCGCTGCGCGAACGCCGCGAGGACATCCCAACCCTGGCGGCTGCGTTTGCGCGCCAGGCCGCCGAGCGGCATGGCTTACCTGATCGCGTCGTTGGGTCTGAGGCGTTGCGAAAGTTGCTCGACTATGACTGGCCCGGCAACGTGCGTGAATTGAAGAACGTGATTGAACGCGGCGCGATCATGTCTGAGGGCGACGAGCTCAACGCAATCGAACTGCATGGCCAAGCTCAGAAGGCTGCGACCCCTTACACAGAAGCAGCCGCGAATGGCAATTTGATTGTTCCTTACACAAATGATTTTCGCGACGATCGCCGCGAGTTTGAGCGGCGGTACATCGCCCGTTGTTTGGAAGAGGTCAATGGCAACGTCACGCGCGCGGCATCGGTACTGGGGATGCACCGCCAATCGCTGCAGCACAAGTTAAGAGAGCTTGGCTTGGGGCGAAGATACGTCGCGGTGGGTGGCGATGTGTCGGAGAAGTCGGACAAGTGAAGTATAAACCCGCCATGTCACAGAACCGCGAACGGTAGTGAGCGGAATAATGTGATTGTCACGCCTTACGCGCAGCTCCAATGTTTCCTTCCGAATTCAATGATGATCACACACCGCTGGCCGACCTAATCACTTTCAGATCGTATGGAACATGGATGCATGGCGACGAGCGCGGTTCCGTTGATCGGCATCATCGACGGTATGGCACTCCAGATTTACCGCCAAGTCCTCGGCGAAAGGAAATTGAGAGGCGATTACTGAAACAATCACCCGTAAAATTCAACTTGTCACAACGAATGGCAATCGAGGTAGCATCAGGGAGACTTGTACTATTCGCAAGTGGCGCCTTAGAGCAATCAACGCAAGAACTAATCATCTTCATTGCGTCATGACTGCCAATCTCCGGCCAGCAAAAATGTTGGCTGTGCTGAAGGCTAATGCGACACGGTCAATGAAGGACGCCGGCTGCTGGCGAGGCGAACTCAGTCCGTGGGCGCGCGGAGGCAGTAAGCGATACATCTGGACCGAGAAAGAATTAGCAAATGCTGTTGCGTACGTGATGGAGGATCAGGGTGAGCCGCTCGGAGACAAAATGTAAAGGTCCTCTTATCCCGCTCACTACCGTTCGCGGTTCCGTAGCACCAACCTCTATCACTCACTACCGTTCGCGGTTCCGCGACAACCTCACTATAATCGCTCTCATGAAAGCCAAACTCGACGCTATTATCCAACGCGAACAAGCTGAATATCTCGATCGACTTTCACCGGACAGCGACGAACTGCTTGCCGAGATGGAACACTATGCGGCCCAGCATCGTGTGCCAATTGCCGATCGCGAAGTCGCGCTCTTTCTCGAAATTACCGCCCGATCGATCAACGCTAAGGCTGCTCTCGAATGCGGCATGGCGATCGGTTACTCAGTCATTCATCTACTGCGCGGCATGGCCGATGACGGTTACGTTTTCACGATTGAACCGAACGACGAAATGATCACTGCGGCCGAGGGCTATCTGACCCGGGCGGGTTTGCGCGAACGCGCGCAAATAGAACGCGGCTATGCGCTGGATGTAATTCCGCGCATCGGTGAAGTTCTGGACCTGGTGTTTATCGACGCAGTGAAGCAAGAGTATCGCGGTTATCTCGATCTGGCGCTGCCAAAGTTGCGGCCCGGCGGCGTGGTCGTCTGCGATAATTTGCTTTGGGGAGGCCAGGTTGCCGGTGAAATTAACTCGGAAGATCAGAAAGAATCGACGGAAGCGCTGCGAGAATTCAACCGGTATTTCGTCAGTCATCCGCAACTGCGCGCGATGGTTTTGCCGGTGGGTGATGGCTTAGGTTACGGCGTGAAGATTGGCTGAGTGTGATTATCCAGCAAAGCGCCGAAGCGCTGTCGAACATTGCTGAGACGATTGCGCGAGGGGGCGTTATCGCCTTTCGCACCGACACGTTTTATGGGTTGGGTGCCAATCCGTTCAACCAAGATGCCATCGGAAGAATTAAACAACTCAAGGCCAGGGAAGACCATAAGCCGATCCTCATTGTGATCAGCGATCGAGATCAGGTGGATCGATTCATCGCAAACGCATCGCCCGCGTTTAATCAACTCGCAAAAGAATTCTGGCCAGGGCCGCTCACGCTCATCGGTAAAGCCGTTATGGAACTGCCGGAAGAAATCACTGCCGGTTCAAAAACTGTCGGCGTCCGTTTGCCCGCCGACGAAAAGGTCCGCGCCCTAGTGCGAGTCTGTGGCGGCGCGCTTACCGCCACGAGCGCCAACCCTTCCCACGCCGTGCCGGCTGCTGACGCGTTGACCGTTCAAAAATATTTCGGAGATGAGCTTGATTTGATCGTCGATGGCGGCGACGCGCAGAGCTCGCTGCCATCAACTGTGGTGGATGCGTCAGGTGAAGAGCCGAAGCTCGTTCGCGAAGGTGTTATTGCGTGGGCTCAAATACCGAAAGCTAAAAAAGAGAGATAGCCACAAGAAGCACCAGAAGGCGCGAAACGAACGCAGCTGACTTGGTCTAAAATCCTGTTTCTGCTTTTTGTGCTTTTGGTGGCCGCGAATCGGTCTTTACTGCACCGTCAGATCCTTCACGAATCCCCAGTCACCGCTCGCGTTCACGTTGATGTTGCCGACGTTCTTCCTCGCAACCACCATATTCGCCTGATACCAGAGCGGAAACACGGGCAGGTCGCGGCTCACGATTTCCTGGGCCTTGGCATAAAGCGGTGCAGCCTTCGCATGGTCGTAAGTGTTCGTGGCATCGTTCAGGAGTTGATCCAGTTCAGCATTTTTGTAGCGGCTGCGATTGCGCGAAGCGCGGGTCTCGGTAGGAATTTCAGTTGACGCGAACAGATCGTGATAGAAGATTGGGTCCTGATTACCGCCGACCCATTGCCCGTAGGTCATCTGAAACTGGCCCCGCCTGAGGAACTCGAACAAAACATTCAGCTCCGAAGTCTCGATCGAAACCGGAAGCCCGACATCTTTAAGATAGTTTTGAATCACGCTTGCGTACTGTCGGGCCGAAGCACTGCTGCCCGAGATGCGGAACAAAATCGGTTTGCTCAGCCTCATCTGGGGACCGTCACCGTCCGGATCACGCAGCCCGGCTTCGTCGAGCAGTTTCTTCGCCATGGTTGGATTGAATGAGTAAGTCTGGCCCTGCGTGTAGGCCCAGGACTCCTGCGGAAGGATCGAGTGCGCGAGTTGACCCTGACCTTGAACCAGATCTCGAATCATACTTTCGCGATCAATCGCATAAGCGATTGCCTGGCGGACCTTCACGTTGTCGAGCGGCGCCTCTGCGGTATTGAAAGTCAGCAGATTCAAATTTGAACCGTTGAACTTATGCACCGTGAGATTTGCATCCTGGCCAAGAGATTTAATCGCGTCGGGTGACAGACTGGTCGGCAGCGGAGCGATGTCGACCCGGCCACTGCGCAGTTCAGCCTGCAACGCATTCGAATCGCTGATTACCCGCACACGCAATGTGGCGATGTGTGGCGCGCCGTCATAATAGTTTGGGTTCGCTTCAAGATCGACAACCTGCTGGGCCGAGTCATAGCTTTTGAACTTGAACGGACCGGTGCCGAGAGGATGTGTCTTCTCTGACTCATAGCTGTCCTTGGGAATAATTGCGATGGGCACCAGGTTAGGCAGCAAGCCGGTCCATTGTTTGTTCAAACGAATGATGAGCGTATGCGCGTCGGGCGCCTCGACACTCTTCACGTAAGCGGTCTTACTCGCCCCCACGCCTTCAAAGAAGCTCGCTGATTTCGCAAAGCTGTTTGCCAGAACGGTGTCGAGCGTGTACTTAGCATCCGCGGACGTGAACGGCCGGCCATCATGAAAAGTAATTCCGTCACGCAGCGTAAAAGTAAAAGACAAGCCATCATCCGAACGCTGAATGTTCGAAGCGAGCTCCGGCACATAGTCAAACTTCTCGTCCTTCTTCACCAGTGAATTGAAAATAAGCGAGCGGACTCGTTCGCTCGCCGCATCGACTGACGGCGAGCCAATCGGATCGATCGTTTTGACGTTGTCGGAAAGGGCGATCACGAACTGGCCGCTGCGCTTCCGGCGGCAAGCCGACGGCAAAACCAACATCACGCCGGTTAAGACCAAAACGGCAGCCACGTTCCAATGCCGCCTGAAGGTTTTGCTCATCGGGTTACTCCTTAGTCGACTCTCCGGGGTAAACATAATCCAACGTTTTGTTAAGTTCGTTGATTTCGTCCGCGAGTTGGTTATAGCGCTCCATATCCAATGGCGGAGGCGGCTTTACCAGCGCTTTGGTGGCCGCGATCCGCTTGAGCGAGGCCTGCATCCGCTTCACGGTTACTTTTTCCTCGCGGGCCGCTTTAAGCAAAGCATGATAACCACGCCGAATTGTTTCCGGCGTAGCGCAGATCAACAACATGTCTTCGCCGGCGTTGAATGCTCTGAGAGTGGCGTCCTCAATCTCAAATTGCTTGGCGATTGCTCCCATTTCTAAATCGTCCGTCACCACCAAATGTTTGTAGCCCAACTCATCGCGCAGTAGGTTCGTGACCATGCGCGGGCTGATCGATGCCGGCTCAACCAAACCGCCGGTAGTGCCTCTCTTGATGTCGATATTCGGAAAACCGCCATGACTGACCATGACCACGCGCACGCGATCGTCCGGGCGCTGAAACAACTCGATATACGGCGCTAAGTCCTGGGCGAGAAGATCAGCACGGGTGAGGGGCACCAGCGGCATCTCGATGTGCGAGTCCACTGCGCCGGCGCCAATACCCGGAAAATGTTTGAGACAAGCGAGGCAGCCCGCCGCCTGAAGGCCCCGCACATACACAGTGGTGTAACCGAGTACTTCGGCGGGCGAACGGCCGAACGACCGCGAATACAGGCCATTGGTTAATTGACTCCGCGCCTCGGTAATGATCGACATCACCGGTGCAAAGTTAATATCGATGCCGAGCATCCGTAGCAGTTCGCCGGTGATTCTTCCCAGCGCCCGGGCACCCGCCAGATCGCCATGCTGGCGAATCGCACGAGCGGATGGCATCGCCGGAAAAATCTCGCGCAAGCGATCCACCAGCCCGCCTTCCTGATCGATCCCGCAAAGCAATTGGGTCGGCACAAGGGCGCGCGCATCGTCGAGGAGTTTGCGCACTTGGTGTGGCGACTCGACGTTCCGGCCAAAAAGAATGATACCGCCCGGCTTAACTTCCTGAATCAGCTCGCGCGCCTCCGCATCAATTTCGGTTCCTGGTAAGCCAATAAAAAAGAATTGTCCGACCTGCTCTTCAGACGGCAGTGAATAGAATTGATCAAATGGCATTGAATGTTTGGTGGATTTCCCCGATCTCTGGATTTGCGCGGCTAGCTTACGACACTAGAAACTTCAGTTCAACCACAATATAAGCGGCTCGTTTAGTTTGAGCGTGTACGAATGGCAACCGATTGGACTTCTGATACGAACGTGTCTGCTAGAATGGCGGGCGATGAAAGGCATGATTCTAGCCGCTGGGTATGGCGAACGTTTGTGGCCGTTGACCGCGGATCGAACCAAGCCGGCTTTACCGGTTCTGGGTAAACCATTGGTCGGTTACGTGGCCGAATATCTCGCGCGTTTCGGCGTCAACGAGGTTGTCGTAAACCTTCATCATCATCCTGATTCAGTTAAGCACGCCCTCGGTGACGGTAGTAAGTTCGGCGTGAAGTTGGAGTACGTGCACGAGCCGGTGATTCTCGGCACCAGCGGGGCGCTCGACAACGCGCGAACGCTTTTGGAAGCCGACACATTCATCGTCATCAATGGAAAATTAATCACCGATATTGATCTGAATGAAGCACTTGCCGAACACCGCCGGCGTAATGCGCTGGCGACTCTGGTCCTGAAGCAAAATGCTAAGCTCGAAAAATTCAGCGTCGTGGAAGTGAGCGACGGATTAGTTAGGAAATTCGCCGGAATGCCCAGCGCGAATTCACTCGACACGCCCCTGATGTTTACCGGGATTCAAATACTCGAACCTAGAATTTTTGACTACATACCGCGGGGAGTTTTTTCGCATTCAACCGTTGAGGTTTATCCGCCGGCGATCGCCAAGGGCGAGAAGGTTATTGCGCACGTAGCTGACGGCATGTGGTACGAGCTTTCAACCTTACAGCGATACCTCGACATAAGCCTGGCCTTGTTGCGAAATGCGGGACGAGATGTGTACGCGGCTAGCAGCGCCGCGCTCGCTCCGGCCGCCGAAGTGAAAGATTCCATACTCTGGGAAAACGTAACTGTGGAGAAGGGCGCTCGGGTGAACCGAACTGTTTTGGGTGACGGCGTCTGCATAACTTCAGGTTCCGAAATAAATAACGCTGTCGTGGTTCGCGCGGATCTGGTTGCTGGAAAGCAGCCTCCGACAAAAGCTCTTAAGGGTCATATTGAGGGCGATAACTTTGTCGTGCCCTTATCGCAGTGATAAGATTCGGTTGTAGCAGCTTAATCCTGACGAAACGAAGTTAAGGATGACTGACCGCTTGTTCGCTGACAAACGGTGACAACTCGCTCCATGAGTTCAGCCATTCAAATAATTCCAAACACGTTCAGCACAACCGCCCGCGAGCGCATCGAGAATTACGTCGCTGAGCGAACGCCGGGGCGCACGCGCGACATTGTCGCGTTGACGCCCGACGCCTCGACGCGCGAATACTTCCGCATCCCGTGGGAGAAGGGAACGGCAGTCGCCGCGGTATATCCGGAAGCTTTCGATCCGGCCGTCCATCCGTATCTGGACGTAACGCGTTTGTTCCTTGAGTGCGACTTACCCGTGCCGCACGTTTATGACGCCGATGGTGTTGACGGAATCATCGTGCAGGAGGATTTAGGCAGTCGTCAGCTTTGTAAAGTTTTTGAAGAAATCTCAGAAGAAGAACGCGAGGTGTTACTCGAACAGGCGATCGATATCATCGCCCGCATCCAGTTGGCCACCGCGAAGGCAGCTGAGCGTGATTCGATTTGCGCGCGGCTGGCTTTTGATGAAGCCAAACTCGCATGGGAACTGAATTTCTTTTTCGAGCATTACTTTGGAAGTTATCGCAAAGAGTCTTTGACGCATGGCCAGACCGCGGAACTAAAGGTTGAGCTAAATGACATTGCGGCAGAACTGGCGGCTTGTCCTCGCGTGCTTTGCCATCGCGATTATCACTCGGCAAACTTAATGGTCGACAAGCGCGGCGAGATTCGCATTGTCGATCATCAGGACGCGCGCATGGGACCGGCGAGTTATGACCTCGTTTCCTTGTTAATGGATCGTCAACCAGCCCCGCCTTCGTTGGCTGAGGTGCGTGCGCACCGGTTGTTCTTTCTCGACGCCCGGCGCCGAGTGGGGTTACCGGCCATTGATCCCGACGATCTGTCGAAAGAATTTCGGCTGATGACGATTCAGCGCGGACTGAAAGCAATCGGCACTTTTTCGTATCAAACAGGAGTCGCCGGTCGCGGCAGAATCTATGAGCATTACATTCCGCCGACTATTTTGATTGTGCTGCAAGCGGCGGAGTGGCTCGGACGCTTTCCGGTTTTGCAGCGAATGATTCGCGAAAGGATTTGAGTGCTCAGTTAGCTTAACGTAATCTCCGAGCGCAAAAAAGAAAACCTCGCGATTGCTTAACTATCGCCCGTTTGACGGGCTTTGTTTTTTAGATAGCACTGATTTTCCGGACTCGAGTTCTAAACTATTATCGAACCTCCAAATGCAAACTTACATTAAAGATCTGGCAAAACACATTGGCGAAGAAGTAACCCTCAAAGGTTGGCTCTATAACCTGCGATCAAGCGGGAAGCTGATGTTTCCGCAACTTCGCGACGGCACCGGCATTGTCCAGGGCGTCGTTGTCAAAAGTTCCGTGGCTCCGGAAGTGTGGGAAGCGTTGAAACCTCTCGGCCAGGAATCATCATTGACCGTGACGGGCCGCGTCCGTGAAGACAGTCGCGCCCCCAGCGGTGTTGAGATCGACGTCACCGGAGCCGAAGTGCTGCAGAACGCTCATGATTATCCGATCAGTCCCAAGGAACACGGCACTGAGTTCCTGCTGGATCATCGACATCTTTGGCTGCGTTCCAGGAAACAGCACGCGATCCTGAAAGTGCGGCACACCGTCGTTAAAGCTGTACGCGATTTTCTCGACAACGATGGCTTCACGTTGTGCGATACGCCGATTTTCACGCCCGCGGCTTGCGAAGGCACGACGACGCTTTTTGAAGTTGATTACTTCGGCGACGAAAAAGCCTATCTCACGCAGTCCGGGCAACTGTATAACGAAGCTACCGCGGCGGCCTTCGGCAAGGTCTATTGTTTTGGTCCGACGTTTCGCGCGGAAAAATCCAAGACCCGGCGGCATCTGACTGAGTTCTGGATGGTCGAGCCCGAGATGGCTTATGCGTCGCTCGATGACGTAATGACGTTGGCGGAGCGATTTCTTTCGTACATCGCGAGCCGCGTTTTAGAAACGCGACAAGAGGAATTGAAAACGCTCGAGCGTGACACGGCGAAACTCGAATCGATTGTGCCGCCCTTCCCGCGCCTGCATTACGACGATGCGGTGAGGATGCTGCACGAGGGCTTTGAGCAAGGGGCAATCGAAAATAAGTTTGAATGGGGCGGCGACCTGGGCGCGCCGGACGAAACATTTCTCTCGAGCAAATACGATCGTCCGGTCATGGTCCATCACTATCCCGCCGCCGTAAAAGCTTTTTATATGAAGCGCGATCCGGAACGTGATGATCTGGCGCTCGGCGTCGATGTTCTGGCGCCCGAAGGTTACGGCGAAGTAATCGGTGGCGGCGAACGCGCGACGTCGGCTGAGTTTATCGAACAACAAATCGCGGCGCATGAACTGCCGAAAGCCGCGTTCGAGTGGTATCTCGATCTACGTCGCTATGGCAGCGTGCCGCATTCAGGTTTTGGCATGGGCATCGAGCGTTGCACCGCTTGGATGTGTGGCATCGAGCACATTCGCGAGACGATTCCGTTTCCCCGGATGCTGTACCGTTTGCGACCGTAGGCTTCTGTGTACGACAAGGTTTCTATGGACAACCAACTTCGCACCGAATTCAACGAGTGGGCCCGCGCCGGGAAAGGTGAGAGCATGGAGCGCGGCCATCGTCCCGTGGGTGAGCAGGCGATTGCGCGCATGAATGTTCCGCGAGATGCGCGCGTGCTGGATATCGGATGCGGATCAGGTTGGGCCACGCGCCTGCTCGCGCAGTACGCCGCGAATGGTCGCGTAACCGGCATCGATATTTCTGATGAGATGGTCAGGGTTGCGCGTGAATCTTCCGCCGACTCACCGAATGTCGATTTCGATGTTGCCAGCGCGGAAGAGCTGCCTTTTCCGGATAATCAATTCAGTTACGCCTTCTCGATGGAGTCGCTCTATTACTACGAGAATATTGCTCGAGCTTTATCTGAAATTCATCGCGTGATGAAACCCGGCGGCGTGTTCTCCGCAGTTGTGGATCTCTACCAGGAAAGCGAGGCCACGCATCAATGGATCGCGACCCTCAAAGTTCCAGTTCAATTGCTCAGTGCCTTTGACTATCGCTCGATGTTTGAAGCCGCAGGTTTTGAAAACGTCAGGGATGAACGTGTTTATGATCCGCGGCCGGTGCCTGACGATTACACCGGCGGATCTTTTAAGAGCAGGGAAGACTATTTGAAATACCGGCAAGCCGGCTCGTTGATGGTAACCGGCAGAGCAGCGAAATGACTGATCGCAAAGAACGCATCGTCACTATCTTCGGCGGTTCAAAATGCCGCCAAGGCGATGTCGCTTATGGACAGGCATTGCAGGTTGGCCAGTTACTGGCTGATGCCGGCTATACAATCTGCACCGGCGGCTATGCGGGAGTGATGGAAGCGGCAAGCCGCGGCGCGCATGAACGCGGCGGCCGGGTCATCGGCATCACAATGAATCAGTTTAAGTCCGAGCCGAATCGCTATCTGACAGAGAAAATTCCTTCCGAACATTTCTATGAGCGACTGCAAAGACTGATCGTCGAATCAGTCGGCTACATCGCCTTGCGTGGCGGCATGGGAACGGTGACTGAAATTTCGCTGGTCTGGAATAAAATGCAAACGCAGGTAATCGAGCCGCGGCCACTGGTTTTGTTGGGCGAATGTTGGCCACCGGTAGTTGCAGCCTGGCAAACTCATCTCGCCGTCAGCGATGAAGATGTTCAGATTTTGAAGTTTGCGAAGACACCGGAAGAAGCTGTCACGATGATTACGGGCGCGCAAGCTGCCGTGCGCGCAAACTAACAGTCTGCGTTACTTCTATGAAGCGATGTCCAAAATGTAACCGCCAGTACAAGGACGACTCGCTGAGGTTCTGTCTCGAAGACGGCACCGCACTCACCTCCATCACCCGCGGCGGCGAGCCGCCGACGACGGAGATTCTGCCGCGAGTTCCCGAAACACAGAAGATGTCCGTGCCCACGATTCCGTCTTACTCCGGTCCTGAAATCGCTCGCGAGCCAGTAAGCGAGAGTCGTCAATCGAATCCGATACTCACTGCGGGTGTGATCGCAATTGCTCTCCTGTTACTCGTGCTGGTCGGAATCGTCGGTTACTTTGTTCTCCGTCAGGGATCGTCCGAAACAGCAAAGACAAATCCCACGAACAGCCCAACTCCCAGAGCCGGCGCCAGTCCCCCGGCTCAAGACACGCCCGACAAAGAAGACGCGACGCCTACTCCTCCGCCCAATGTTCCGCCCCTGCAAATTACGCCTACATCATCTTCGGTGCGGCTCGCAGTGCAGTCCAACACGTACTATCCGTCGAACACCATTGATGGAAAGCGCTCGACGGCGTGGATCGAGGGCGTGGACGGTGAGGGCATTGGCGAGTGGGTCCGCTACGATTTCGATCGGACCATTACGCTCCACCGCATTCTGTTCCAACCCGGCTATTTCAAGAGTCCTTCAATCTGGGCGCAGAACAACCGGCTGAAAACGGTCACGGCCGAATTCTCAGATGGCAGCAAACGGACGCTCAACTTCGACAATCGCATGGAGAGCCAGAAGATCGATGTGGGCGCAGTGAAGACGCGCTGGGTACGCCTGGTGATAGAATCGGTTTATTACGGCACCGATCCAGACACGGCGATTTCGGAAGTCGCTTTTGAATGGGAGCCCTAGCCGAACACTTCATGCTCGAACATCTGACAGCAGAAAAAACTCTGGTCGATCCTGAATGCCCGGGCGCGGGTAAGACCGTAGGCATTTTCGGCGCCCCGCTCAGCTACGGCCAAAGCATGGCCGGCGTGCACATGGGACCCGAAGCGATTCGCATCACTGGACTCGCCGAGCAGATCGCCTTACTTGGTTACAAAGTAAATGATCACGGCGATTTGCCGATCGAGAAACCGAAATCACTGCCGGCCCCCGGCGAGAAGTTAAAGTACCTCGCGCAAATTCAGGAAGCATGTGAACGCCTCTCGACCCAGACTGAGAACATCGCCGATGCCGGCGAGCTTTCGATCACTATCGGCGGCGATCATTCAATCGCCATTGGATCACTGGCCGGCGTCGTGAAATCGTTTCGCAAACGAGACGAAAGACTGGGCTTGATTTACTTTGATGCGCATGCCGACATGAACACGCCAGACACGACACCTTCAGGAAATATTCACGGAATGCCACTGGCGGCGCTGCTGGGTTACGGGGCGCCGGAGTTAGTCAATGTTGGCGGCTTCTCACCGAAATTCGACCCGAAGTTATGTGCGCATGTGGGTGCGCGCGATCTCGACCCCGGAGAGCGCGAGCTAATCCGCCGTCTGGGAATGCGCTTTTTTACCATGCGCGAAATCGATGAGCGGGGCATCGCGGTCTGCGTGGACGAAGCGATCGCAATTGCCGAGCAGGGAAGTGGCGGTTATGCAGTGACCTTTGATGTTGACGCTTTGGATCCCCGAGACGCTCCGGGTTCGGGCACGCTGGTACGAGGTGGGCTGAGCTATCGTGAAGCGCATCTGGCTATGGAAAAGATTGCTGAAGCGGGCGGCATGCGTTCGCTGGAAGTCGTCGAAATAAACACGGCCCTCGATGTGAACAATCGCACGGCGATACTAGGAATGGAATTGATTCTGTCGGCCCTGGGAAAAAGAATTCTGTAACGCAGGCTGTCAGCTTGCGCCGCAAACCAACGGTTTGCGCTACATCATGCCAAAGAAACTACGGGTTGGAATTATCTTTGGGGGGCGCTCGGGCGAGCATGAAGTCTCAGTTCGTTCGGCGCGTTCGGTGATAGAAGCAATCGACAAAGAGAAATACGAAGTGATTCCCATCGCCATCACCAAGCAGGGAAACTGGCTTGGTCCCGCCGCGTCTGTTCAGCTGCTGCCTGCGGAAACACAACATCTGTTATCACAAGCCAAGTTCAAGGATGATCGGCGCGACGTAGCTTTACTGGGCGATCCTTCACGCAACGGTTTGGTCCGCTTGGAGGAGGGTGCGCAGGCCGCGGAGCAACTAGACGTGATTTTTCCCGTACTGCATGGCACGTACGGAGAAGACGGCACGCTCCAGGGATTGCTTGAGATGGCTGCGATTCCTTTTGTCGGCTGCGGTACGCTCGCTTCGGCCTGCGGCATGGACAAAGTGACGATGAAAGCGCTGTTCCGCGAGGCAAATTTGCCGATCTGCCGTCACACCTGGTTGCTGCGCACGGATTGGGAAAATGATCGAAACAAAATCAGCCGTCGCATTGCTCGGGAAATTGGCTATCCGTGCTTCGTAAAGCCTGCGAACCTGGGTTCATCCGTGGGCGTTTCCAAAGCCACTGACAAAGCTTCTTTGGCGGACGCGATCGATTTAGCCGCCCGTTATGATCGCAAGATCATGGTCGAGGAGATGGTTGATGGCCGCGAGCTGGAATGCGCGGTCATAGGAAACGATGAGCCACGGGCCAGTTTGCCTGGCGAATACGTCATTCACGAAGAGTCAGCACGCTTTCTCGATTACACTCAAAAATACGCCAGTACCGGACACGTCGAGTTTATCGTGCCCGCGCGAATTTCCCCTGCTGTCATCAAACAGATCCAAAAGATGGCCGTGATTGCTTATAAAGCGATCGATGCCGCAGGATTGTCACGCGTAGATTTCTTTTTGCAGAAAGACGGTAAGTTGCTGGTTAACGAAATCAACACTCTGCCGGGCTTAACTGATGTTTCCGGCTTTCCCAAGATGTGGGAAGCAACCGGTGAATCGTTTACGCGCGTTATTGATCAGCTGATTCAGTTTGCGATTGAGCGGAGTCGCGAAAGAGCGAGAAACGAGACGAGTATCTGACGATCTCAGCCGCGGTAACATCTCAGAATAGTTTAGAGGCGGGCGTTGCCCGCCGTTCTTAATACGGGACCCTACTCCCAGTTGGCGGGCAATGGGATACATCTTCCTCAGTTACTCACGCAAAGATCGTCAAATCATGGATACGCTTGCCCGCAAGCTCCAGGATGCGGGCTTCGAGATCTGGTTAGACACCAAAGGTATCCGAGGCGGCAAAGCGTGGCGCAAAGAGATTGTAATAGCGATCGAAGGCGCCGCGGCATTGGTTGTAGCCCTGTCGCCGCATTCGGCGGCCTCCTCAAACGTCGCGACCGAGCTGGATTTGGCTAAAGACGCTAACAAGGCGATCATCCCGCTCGAAATCCGCACGACGGCAATTCCGCCGGAAATGAAGTATCAGTTGACCGGCCTGCAACGAATTCTGCTGGAGCCTTTCGAAGATGGTTTCGCCGAACTGGTGCGTTCCCTGGCGCCGTTTCAGATCGAGTCAGCCGCGTCGACCGGCGGCGCTGGGACTACAACCAAAGTCTCAGAGAAACCTCGGTTAACTAAACCAACTGCGAAGCGGAGAAAGAAGGTCGCCGATAAGCCAGCCGCGTCTGCATCCGAGTCCAAAGAAGTCAGTAGCCGGAAGTCCGGCGGGCTCACTCGTGCACTCATCTTTGAAAGGTTAGCGAATGTAATCCAACAGGAAATGAGTGGCACGAAGGAGGATCGCGTGTATTTGGTAACGAATATTCCTAAGGAAAAGTTGATAAGCGCGATGAACGCCTATGCTTCTGATGCCTCACCCGCAGATTGCCTCCTACTATACGACAACACGGTTTTTGGCGGGGCGAAAGAAGGGTTGTTGTTAACAACGACGAAAGTCTACTGGAAAAATCTGGTGGGGCCGCCACATCAAGTTGCTTACAGCGATATTCAATCCATCACCAGCCAGCGCGGTTCATTTCTTGAGGCATCGAAGTTAAGTCTGAATGATGAAGTTTTTCAGTTGGCTATTGGTGATACGGACGCCTTGGCCAAAGCACTAATGAACGCAATTCGCGCGATTACGACCTTTTATCGTGAGACTAAGCCGTAACGCTCGCTGCAATCTTAACCTTTCGGCGCCTTATATCCCTTGCGCGTTCGCGCCGTCACATCAGCCCGAGAAACTTTAAGATCAATTGCTCGCCACTTGCCGTCGCGCGCGTGATTCGTTGGCCGGTAGGTAACCGTATATTGATGTCCTAACTCTGCAGCGATCTCGGCAAATGCATCACGCAGAGCCTGGCCTCCCGGTGAGTCAACGTAACGCCCGCCGCTTTTTTCGGCAAAGTTTTTGAGAATTCCGGCTGCGGACATGTCTCTTCCCGGACCATCGGGCGACATGTTCACTGCATAGATCGTCGCGGCGGACTGCAGCGCATGATCGAGCGCTTTGCCGGCGCTGGCGCGACTGTAATTCTCGCCGCCGTCGGACAACACCACGATCGCTCTTCGCTTTTCTTCGCGCTTACCGAGATCGTCTGCAGCGCGTAGCACCGCGTCGTTCAGCGAAGTCATCATTTTAGATTGCAGGCGAAAAGCACGGTCCGGGAGATCGCGTCCCGGCGAAAAGTCCTGCAGCTGTTCGACTTTATTGTCAAAGTTGTACACGGCAGCTACATCTTCATCACGTAGCCCATCAAGAAAGCGAATTGCAGCACTGCGCCCGAGCGTCAAACGTGATTCCATACTGCCTGAGGTGTCCAGCAGAATGGCCGCGGCGAAAGGCGTTTCTTCGGCGGTGAAGGTCGCGACTTTCTGTTCCACGCCGTCTTCAAATACATGAAAGTCGCCGCGCTTGAGCCCCGTGACGAACTGTCCGTTCTTGTCGATCACGGTCACATTTAGCACCACCAGATCGGTAGACACACGGACCACATCATCATCCTGTTCTTGTCCGCGGAAGTGAGGTGCACTCGCGGCAAGAGTCCTACTCGCAGGTGGCGTTGATCCAATCAACAGGACAAGCAGCAAACAAAAGACAGCAAAAGCCCTGATTGCTCTGCGACTCAACATTTACCGATGAACCCCGCGCACGTGTTGAACTAAGCCGATTAGTTTGTTTGCCTGATCGATGACGGCTGCGGACACGACCTGGCGCGGAGTCTTTTCAACCAGCTTTGCCAAATCGTCAGCCATTTCGGAAATGGTTTTCAAGGTGTCGTGCATTTCGGGGCCGACATCTTTAATGTCTGCATCGGGTTCTGAGTCAGAGCCGCCAGCTTCGTTGCGAATGCGCTTGGTAAGCTTTTCCAACCGCTCCAGCTTTTTTGTGTCGTCTGAACTGAAAGAGTTTCGTTCCCCATAGCTTTGCGCCACCTGGGAAGCAAGCTGCGAAACTTCGTGCGCGCGGCCCAGATTTTCTTCGTAGCGCTTTTTCTCTTCCTTGATTACCAGCTTGGCTCGCATCTCGCTCTCTGGTGATCCGTAATCTTTCGAACCCTCATCGCGCATGTTCTGCGCATTGGGAGGTGGAGGGGGCGTCGCGGTAGGAATCTGTGAATATGCAGATGAGCCGAAAAGGATCATACCGGCTACCGGCAACAGCATTCGCCATCGCCGCAGGTAAATGGGCTTTGGGCAGGTCTGCGTCATCTTCAGTCGAGCGCAATCGTAGCGGAACGCTCTTGCGTGCTCAAGCAATTGATCCATTCTGTGACGGGATGGACAGGAAGATCGTTGGCTGGCAATTTTAAGAAAAGTAGCTGAGTCGAGATTCTTGAGAGCGCTCTAAACTCATTACCTGGCTAGGGGACTTTCGCCGGATTTTTTTCGGTATTTAAAAACTCTTCTCCCTTACCGCGGGGAGTCGGCTTCCCGACCACGACAGTTTTTGAAGCAGGCGCATCCATCGGCGGCCGTTCGGCGCCGGGAGCCGCTTTGAAAGCAATCGCTTCATGCGCTTCACCGGCCAGTACCCGGGAAAAGGTGGCGGACGTGTAATCAGAAACGGCAACTTGCACGCTGTAACGGGTACTGGCGCCCGGAGCTAACTCTGTCGCCTGCGCCGGAATAACGCGCTGTTCAATTCCTCCGCCGGAACGCTTGCGCAGTTGTAACTCGACCGCGACATTGCGCAGGGTTTCATTCGAGATGTTATTGATCGTCCCGGCCAGCGTACTCATCTTGCCTTCGATCATCGCGTCATCGACCAACACCTGCACTTTCGGCGTGGCCTTCTTGACCTTTTCAGCCTCGGCCGCCTCAGCAACCTGGCGTTCGTGACGCTTGCGCAGATAAATGTACCCACCAAACACGCTGCCCGTCAGAATCAGCGCGCAAAGAATGCCGACCAGGAGGCGGCGCGTGTGGCGGTGCTCTTCCTCTTCGAGCGCGATGGGCTCAGTATCCGGTTGATTTAATTGACTTAGGGTTTGCATTGATTACTACTGATTTAGGGCTTGCTTCTACCGCTACGGTTTTTGAACCCGAATCAGCTAAGAGCAAATTGAATTTGAAGTCGAGATCGCTGGGCTTGTATTGCGAGGTTGAAGGCGCGCCGCCCGTCACCGCGTTTACCAGGTCAGTCATGAATTCCTGTTCGGCCATGCCGGTGCTGGGAACGGTGATCCACTCGGCGCCGGTTGGCCCGTCCGTGCGGCCCTCGATCTTGGCGTTCACACTAACGTTCGCGCTGACACCGTCGATGGGTTGGACCTCGACCGTGATGGTGTAACGTCCGCGCGTCCAGCCGCGCGTGTCGTCGCTCACGACGTTGGCGTATCGATTCAACTCCGACTGGGTCACGACCGCGCCCTTAATAAAGGTGTACGGCTGGCTGACGATAATGCCTTCGTCGGGCTTGGAAGATGCGTCGTCGACGATCAGCTTGCGATCACGCATCACATCGTTAATGGCTTTGATGATGACGTCGCGACGAGCGGTGAGCCGGTACGGATTCGGCAGCATCGGCACCACCCTGGTTTTATCTTTGCCAAAGTTTATCCCCGAACCGGTAGTGCCGACGTCCTGCTTGGTGCCGTTATTAGCCGGCGCCTTGCTGGCGCTATTGTCGCTGATGCGTTTGCTTTGGGTATCAACGCCCTTGCCTTGTCCGAATGAGTTTGTCGCCGCTGCCAGAGTGACGATCAATGCTTTCCAGCACAGTGGGATCCGAAGCTTGGAATTCACGTGACTTGAAGTCGCGG
>JADMIO010606927.1_pt1 | contig 90215 bp, 71 predicted proteins | sample 8958161 | NCBI WGS metagenome assembly JADMIO01 (sample SAMN16585339, study PRJNA669376) | soil metagenome | isolation source: Crop rotation soil | place: USA: Cullars Rotation, Alabama | collected 2011
GCCGCGACTTCAAGTCACGTGAATTCCAAGCTTCGGATCCCACTGTGCTGGAAAGCGGAAAATGAATACCTAGATCCAGCAGAGGATATTTTTCCTGTAAAAAGCGAACTTTTTCCACCTGATACTTCGAAGAATCCACAACTTTCAAATTTTGGATCAGATGCTTCAGAGAATAGCCCCTGGTAATCATCGCTCAGGGAAGTGAAGTGACAGGAATCTAAAAAGGTATTTGTGGAATCAGCCGAAACCGACACCACTTGAGTGTCTGGCATCGTCCAACCCTTTATCGGTTTGAAATTAATGTTATAGGCGCCGATCGGCATGGAAATGGTATCGCCATTATTGAACAAACCGGAAGTCCCACCTTGTGTCGTTAGATTCCACTGTACAGACGATTTTATGTTATCGGGCCCGTCAATTATAACCTGTAGACGCCCTTGTGGGGGTGGCGGAGGGAAGGCGGAGGCCAGTAGGGACCTATACCTATCCCAAGCGCCGGGTGAGTCCCGCTAACTAAAATAAAAGCCAAAACAGCAGACCCTGAGGAGAGAAAGTAGCCCGACAGATGCCGAAGCTTTATACCCATGGGCCGTTTGTACCATCAGGGAATACGGCCGTCAACGATGTTAACGGAAGGCCGAGCGAGACGCTAATTAGAGGGTATTACGAGTTTCGATAGAGCAAGATGCGGAAAATCGGGGTTTTCTTGAGATTTGGTGGAATTGAAAATTATCTGGCGGTTGCAAAATCCAAACCGAAATCCAAGAGACTTTGATGAGCCGAGAGTTCAAGAAGCAGTGATTGTTGAGCAGGCGCATGCAGCATGGCGTGAGTGCGCAAAAGCACCGCGGCATCCGCCAGTAAAGCCATGCACCAAGTCAGCCGAAGGCTATTGAGAAAGACATCACTCAAACCCAGTTGGTTTTTTTCATAGGATTGCGCCGGCTCGATCCAGGGTCGCACTTGTCGCAGCAATCTCTGCGCAGTGCGTCCGGCCAACGGCAGCAAACCCAGCAAGGTCTCATGGTCCTCCGGAGCAAAAGCGAATTGTCGTGGACATTGCGAGGCTTCCCAACATCCTTGGCAAAAGTTGGGTTCCTCAGTCACACCAAACCAGTGTCGATTTTCCAGCGGGGCATACTCCAACCAACTTAAGGGCTGGCCTTGATGACACTGGGCTTGGTTCCACGCGACGTAAGGTGGAACCAACTTCATGTCAGAACGCAGCTTTGTAACGACCGCTACCCGCCAATTTTTTCGGCAAAAGGCCTTGGTCTCCACGCCCATATAACTCATGTCGGCGACCACGATTTTTGGCCACCACGCCCAACGCCGCTGACAATAGCGCAAGCTAGGCACCAACAGCGCACCCTCGAAAACATTGGCTGGAGTGACCCAACTTATCAGAGGCAGCAGCAATATCGCCGCCGTGTGCTCGCGCCACCATAACCGCAAGGTGTGTTTTTTGTAACCCACGAACCAGCAACTCTGGCCGGTTTTGAACGTGCGCTTTCCCATGGCTGCACGGCGAGCCGTGTACGTCTGCGTTTCTTTTTTTTGAAGCCATGGCTGGCCGCCTCCAAATCCGTGGCGTCGATCACCGCGACTGCGTGGGACCAACCGGCTGCGCGCTCGATTAACGGGGAACTCAGTCTATCGTTTATCGCACGCAGTCCGCTGACTCCAACGCGGGCTCGAAACTCGTTGAGCATCCTGACATCGGGCACTCTTTGCCGATGGGGCAACCGCGCAAAAACGCGCCAGGCTCGTTGTTCGGCCAGCAAATTCACCAACTGGTTGACTGAGTGCACCGGTGTCAGAACCGTGAGCAAATGAGTTCGCCATAATTGCGCGGCACTGAAATATCGACGCGGTCCGCGGACGGGACGAACGTTCCAGTTTTCGTTAATAAAGTCGTCGGGAACGTAGCGATCCAAAATGCTCAACAACTCTGCCGACCCGGTCCTGGGAAGCCTTTTCATGGCGGCAGAGCCTACGCATATTAACTCGTCATGTCGCCCCTCCTCTCCAAATAACAAATCCTATGTGTAATCTGCTCATGATACACATTTTACAACGAAACTCGTAACACCCTCTAATTAAGTAAATTTCACGAAATTAGAAATTGATCGTGTAGGGTTTCCAAGTTCCACCTGCGGGGAAAATCCCCTATAGGCGAGATCTCATCGCGTTCTTAGGGTTGCGCTCACCGGAATCCTATGAATCCCCCTCATGCGTGGGCCATGCAATCGGTTTTTTTTGGCAAAAGCGACTTTCTATGAGCGCGAATATTCCAGCCTGCTGCCGATTCGCTGTTGCTGTAGCTGCCGCATTCGTGGTCCTGGAGCCGCGTTTCACCTTTGCTCAGCCTGCCAATGACCGTTGCAGCGGTGCCACGACGGTGGCGCTCGACACCGTCTATAGCGTGAATACCGCCAGCGCGACTTCGACAGGTGATCCTGCCTCGATTTGTTCGGAGCCCGTTGGGAAAGCGGTTTGGTACCGGGTGACTGCGCCCCGAAATGGAATGCTGACGCTTAGCACGTGCGGCAGCGACTTTGATACGATCCTTGAAGTGTATACTGGCGACTGCAGTTCGCTGACGTGGATAACGTGTGCTGATGATGGTGGGCCGGATTGCGCAGGCAAACAGGCGAGCGCCAGCTTTCTGGTTTCGACCGGCGCAACTTACCTGATTGTCGTGGGCGGGTATGCCGGCGCGAGCGGGAATTTGAGAGTGATGGCGAGTATGCCGGCTCCGGCAAATGACCAGTGCAGCGGTGCAATTGCTTTGAACGCGGGTGGGGCCGTAACGGTGAACACCGCCAATGCAACGACGAACAATGATCCTGTTCCGTCATGCGCCTATCAATTTGGCAATGGTGTATGGTTCAGTTTCACGCCTACCAACAATGAAGAAGTCACCATCAGTACTTGTGGCAGCGATCTGGATACGGTTATGCAGGTTTACACCGGCGCGTGCGGAGGGCTCTCACCCTTCGTGTGCAACGATGATAACGGTTCTGCTTGCGGTGGCGGTAATGCCAGCGTGCGTTTTGCCGGAACAGCAGGAACGAATTACCTGATTCTGGTGGGCGGTTTTTACGGAAGTCTCAAAAGCGGCAACATACGGGTTTTAGCGGTGGAAGGTGTCGCCACTAATGACACGTGCAACTCAGCGATTGTGATGGAGGCAGGCCTTACCTATACCATGAATACTGCTAACGCCAGCTCCGCGGGGGATCCGGTGCCAATTTGCCAGCCGAGTTTCGGCAATGGCGTCTGGTACACATTCACGCCCACCGCGAATGGGATCGTGACGATCAGCACTTGCGGCAGTGATTTTGCCACTTCATTGCAAATCTTCACAGGTGATTGTGGTTCCCTCTTGCCGGTAATCGATGGCTGCAACAGCGATAACGGCCCTGCATGTTTGGGCAATCAGGGAAGCGTGAGCTTCTCCGGCAGCGTGGGAGTTCCTTATAAAATTCTGGTGGGAGGGTCCAATAAGGGAACAGGCAATTTGATGATCCGGGCCAACGTGAGTCCAGCTTTGATCAATGACACTTGCGATGGTGCGATCGGGATGACAGCGGGGGTGACGTATAGCCAGAGTACAACAACCGCGACTACCGGCGGTGACCCGATACCAACGTGTCAGACTAACTTCGCCAAAGGTGTGTGGTACAAGTTCACTGCAACGAACAGTGGAATCGTCAGTATCAGCACGTGCGAGAGTGATTTCGATACCGTGCTGCAGGTCTTCACCGGGACATGCGGCTCGCTAACGCCCATAATCGATGGATGCAACAATGACAATGGGCCCTCATGCGCGACCAATCGAGCCAGCGTCAGCTTCGCGGTCTCTGCTGCGACATCCTATTTCATTCTGGTGGGCGGTCGCGGGGGGGCCACGGGTAATTTGAACATTCGCGGCACGATCACACCGGTCCTGGCAAATGACCAGTGCAGCGGTGCGATCGCGATGACGGATCGTGTGGTCTACAGCGTGAACACAGACACGGCCACTTCCGTGGCAGATCCGGTACCCGACTGTCGTTCAGATTTCGGTAAAGGGGTTTGGTTCAAGCTGACTCCGCTGACATCAGTTTTCATGACTATCACGACCTGTGGCAGCGATTTTAAGACCGTGCTTCAAGTGTACTCCGGGCTGTGTAACTCACTCACATCAGTCGCCTGTAATGATCGGGGTTTCGATTGCACGGGTCAGACAGGTTTATGGTTTGATGCTGTTGGCGGTGTTACTTATTACATCCTGGTGGGTGGTGCGGGCGGCGCGACCGGCAATCTGAAAATTTCCGCAACTGCCTTGCGTCCGTGGAATGACCAGTGCCTGAACGCGATCCCCATGGTGGTTGGCTCGAACTACGTGGTCAACACGTCCTACGCCAGTTCCACCAACGAGCCGGCGCCCGGTTGCCAGCAAAATTTCGGCAAGGGGATTTGGTACACTCTGACGCCACGGCTGAATCTTCCGGTGACTATTAACACCTGTGGCAGCGATTTCGATACTGTCGTGCAGGTCTTCAGCGGCGATTGCTCCTCGCTGACGCGCGTTGCCTGTAATGACGAGAACGGGCCGGCGTGTCCGGGCAGTCGCGCCAGTATCAGCTTTAACGGGGTGGCGAACACACAGTACTTCATCCTGGCCGGCGGTCGCGCGGTCGCCAGCGGGAATCTGAGCATCGTAGCATCGGTTCCCGCGCCTGCGAACGACTCTTGCAGCGAGGCTATTGCGATGTCCGAAGGTGTCACTTACACCGCGAATACATTTTATGCGAATTCAACTGACGATCCGTTGCCGATTTGCCGAAACAGGTTCGGCAATGGTATTTGGTACAGTTTTACATCGGCAACCACCGTTTTCACGACGATCAGCACTTGCGGCAGCGATTTCGATACAGTGATGCAAGTTTATACGGGCAGTTGCGGTTCACTCACACCAGACGTCTGCAATGATGATGTTGGCCCGTCGTGTGCAACCAATCAGGCGAGCGTGAATTTCCTCGCCACAGGCGGGGTTCGGTATTTGATCCTGGTTGGCGGTTACGCCGGTGCTTCCGGTAATTTGAGGATCACTGCGAGACTACTGACTCCTTCCAACGATCAATGCGCCGGAGCCATTGCCATGACGGAAGGCGTTCCATACGGAGTGAATACGGCCAACGCGAGTTCCAAGGGCGATCCCAAACCTGTTTGCCAACCGGCATTCGGTAACGGCGTTTGGTACACATTTATCCCGACGGTCAGCGGCATCCTTCAACTGAGCACGTGCGGGAGTGATTTTGATACGGTGATGCAGGTTTACACCGGAGCGACTTGCAGCAGTGTCACGCCATTGCCGGGGGGTTGCAGCGACGATGGTGGGCCGCCGTGCTATTCGGTTGCGGGCAGTGTCTGGCTGAATGCAGTGGCCGGCACGAAATATTGGATCCTGGCGGGCGGTTACGGTGAGGGGGTGGGGAACCTCGAACTCACTGCAAACATACTTCCCCAACTTGCCCTCACTCGGCTCGGGACGAATGTAATTGTCACCTGGCCAACCAACGGGTTCGACGCGTACCGTCTGCAAAGCACTACCAATCTGTTGCCGCCGGCTTTTTGGAATTATATTTGGCCGCTGTACCCGACGTTCGGGAGCAATTACGTAGTCACGAATCCGATTTCCGGTCCTTCGAAGTTGTATCGATTGGTGAAGTAAGGGTGGGTTTGATTAGTCGGCATAGGGAACCAGCTTTTATTCCGGCGATAATCTTGACAGAGATTTGTAAGCCGGATTTCCTAAACCCATGACGACCAACTTGTCCGGTTGGCTTACCTTGCGGTAAGCGACGGCTCCAAGGCAGTCGGCTCGGAGCGAGCAGGTTTTGGAACGACGGGAGGGAGTCCGAGCAGTTCGCGCGCGCGGGCCAGACCAGCGTCAATATCGGCACAGACGTTTTCGCGTCCGATACGATCGAGAAAACCGGCTTTGTCCATGACCAGCAGAGGCTGCGTATGCGGGCCGGTGAGAATGACGTGCTTGCCTTTGCGCCGCAAGCGCTCGAAAAGGTCCTCCAAGGCATTAAGCCCGGTGGCGTCCATGGCCAGAACTTTGCGCATGCGAAGGATGAGCACCTCTGGTTCGAACTTCTCCCGTTTGAGGGCGCTTTCCAGTTTATCCGCCGCGCCGAAGAAGAATGCGCCAAACATGCGATAAACCAGCACGCCTTTGGGAACATCTTTTCCTTTTAATGAGTGGTGGGAGCCTTCGGTATCGGTGGATTCATCGACGGCGGTGATTTGCATGGTTTCCGACGCGCGCTTGATGAACAAGACGGCGGCGAGGACCATTCCAATTTCAACCGCGACGGTGAGGTCGATGACGATAGTGAGGACAAAGGTAGAGAGAAACACGAGCACGTCGCTGCGGGGCCATTTGGGCAATCGGGCAAAGTTGTGCCATTCGCCCATGTGCAGCGCCACATTGACGAGCACGGCACTCAGAGTTGCTAGGGGAATGAACTTTGCGAGTGGCGCGGCCGCCATGATGATGCAGAGCAGGGTGACGGCATGGATCATTCCGGCAATGGGAGTGCGGCCGCCGCTCTTCACATTGGTGGCGGTGCGCGCGATGGCTCCAGTGGCGGCAATTCCGCCGAACAGCGGACTTATGATATTAGCGAGACCTTGCGCCATGAGCTCCTGATTAGAATCGTGCCGGTCGTCAACCATACCATCGGCGACGACGGCGCAGAGAAGAGATTCGATTGCGGCCAGAAGTGCAATGGTAACGGATGGTTGGAAGAGGTGCTGGATGTTCGACCACGAGAGCGAGGGCATTCGGAAAGCGGGCAGCGACTGGGGAATACCGCCGAATTTAGTACCGATGGTTTCGACCGGAATGGAAAAGAAAGCCACGGCAGCCGTTCCAAGGACGAGGGCGACAATTGAACCCGGCACCGAGCGCTGCCATTTTTTCGGCCAGAGCTTGATGACCGCGAACGAAGCCACGCCCAGACACACGGTTTGCCACTGAAAGGTGTTCGCATGGCTGACGAGGGTTTTCATCTTTTCGATGAAATCCGAAGGCATGTTGTCCACGGTCAGGCCAAAGAAGTCTTTAATTTGGGTGGTGAAAATCAGAACGGCAATCCCGGAGGTGAACCCGACAGTAACGGGGAAAGGAATATACTTAATCATGGTCCCCAATTTCGCAGCGCCCATCGCGAAGAGGAGAACACCGGCCATGACCGTGCAGATAGCGAGGTTTTCAGCCCCGTATTTCGAATAGATGCCGTAAAGGATGATGATGAAAGCGCCGGTGGGGCCGCCGATGCACACACGCGAACCGCCTAAAGACGAGATCAGAAAACCGGCGATGACGGCAGTGAAGATGCCGGCCTGCGGAGGAACACCGGAGGCGATGGCAAAAGCCATGGCGAGGGGCAAAGCGACAATGCCCACCGTGAGGCCAGCGATCAGGTCAGCGCGGAAATCCTGACGGGTATAGGACTTCAGTGTGTCCAGGAGTTTGGGACGAAAGGAAAAGGCGATATTCATGTTACGCTCACGGAAATGATCGTAGTGGCCAATGACGGAGCATGGTTAAGCTTTAGTTGCCACGGCTCGCGGCCTGCTCTCCTGCTCCATGGTGTGGAGCATCCCCGAGTCCTCCTGGAGATGAATCAGAAAATAGCGCCGCATGGTATCGAGGACTTCGGTAAGCAGAGGATTTTTCAGGGAGTAAAGGACCTGGTTCTTGGCTTTTCGGGAGTTCACCAGCCGCTTGGCGCGCAGAAGTGCCAGGTGTTGCGAGATATTGGCTTGCTCGACTTTTACTTCGTCCAGAATGGCGCCGACGGAGAGTTCGCCTTGCCGCAGTGTTTCAATGATGTGAATGCGGGTGGGGTGAGCCAGGACCTGAAAAACATCAGCCTTGAACCTGCGCAACGCCTCCAAGTGAACGGGGGCAACCAGCGGTTTACTTTTCACCTCTTAAGCATATTCGAACTTGCGCATATAGGCAAGTGAATTTATTCCACATACCCGCCTTGACGTAATGCTCAACACTCATACCTTCAGGATATGCCTCTCCCTCCACAAGAAGGCCCTTCGGGCCGTACCACTGGTTTCACACTCATCGAACTGTTAGTCGTGATTGCCATCATTGCCATTTTGGCTGCGATGATTTTACCCGTGCTGGCCAAGGCGAAGACCAAGGCTCAGGGTGTGTATTGCCTCAACGACCTCAAGCAAATGGGCATCTCCTGGAACATGTACGCCCACGATTTTAATGACCGCATTCCGCCCAACAACGGCAATGACCAAAGCAATTTTAACGCGAGCAGCGGGGTTTATCCGAACACATGGTGCGCTGGTTGGCTGGAATTCAATGGTACACCGGACAACACGAACACCCTTTTCCTCACCCGCAGTCATTTGCAGAGCAACCTGAGAACGTTCAATGTCTGGCGCTGTCCGGCAGATAAGAGCACATCGAAATATGGCGGCGTGGTTTATCCGCGGGTTCGCAGCGTTTCGATGAATAATTGGCTGAATGCTGCCACGCCATGGAATAGCGCGACGCAATATAAAGTCCTGCGCAAATTGAGTGACTTTACGAGTCCTGGGCCGGCAAAAACCTGGGTGCTGATCGATGAGCGGGAAGAGAGTATTAACGATGGATTTTTCGTCGTCACGATGGACCAGCGCGACGCGGGTTGTTACATCGTGGATTATCCGGCGTTCAAGCATAACGGCGCGGGCGGTCTCAATTTTGCGGATGGCCATTCCGAAATTCACAAGTGGCGCGATCCCCGAACCGTACCTCCGCAACGCGATAATCAGAACCTTACTCTTAACATACCCTCGCCTAATAACCAGGACATCGCCTGGCTTCAGGAGCGCTCAACGGGAACGACAAGGTAGTTCTTTGGTTGAGAGGCAGATTTACGTTTTAGCCCTGGGTAGCTGAGGTTCAGCTAAATGCTGAATCGACGGACTCTGCCCCCCCGAGCGGGAGTGTAAAGGGGCTGGCGGAAACCATTTTGGGGAGGTCGTTATCGTAGAAGAGTTGGCGGTATTCTTCAGTTTCAAGGAGGTGTTGACGTTGTTCGTGCTGGTCGCGCCGGATTTGATATTTGAGCTCGTCAATGTTGTCGGACCAGCGGAAGCCATTGAAGAATTCGGCCCCGGCGAACTGGGTCTTATACAAGGCATTGGGAAGATAACAGGAGCCCAGGTGAAGGAAGTGGAAATTTTTTCCGGCAAAGAACCGCACGGCTGAGGTCATCATGTACATGCCAAGGTTTCGGCTGTAGTAGTTTAGATCGTAGAACGCGTAATAATAGTAGGCAAGTTTTGGGGGCTCGAGGTACAGGGTGGCCGTGCCCACCTGGGCGCCGGTGGTGGAGTCGTTGAAGAGCAGGAGGTGAGAGGTGATTTTGCTTTGGAAAAGGGAATCGAGGCGTTCCAGCCCCATGATGTCTTTGCCGAATTTGATATCCGCGTAGTTCTTGTAGAACTGGCGACGTTCCTCGGTGTAATCGAATTCGGAACGAGGAATCAGACTTACGGTGATGCCTTCGCCTTTGCGAAGGATGCGCCGGTTCTCGGAGGAGGGCGTAAAGTTTTTGAGGTTTATGCGAACCTGGCGACAGAGATAGAAACGGTCGAGATTGCGAGAGGAGGGAAGAAATCCGTGATTAAAGAGGTCGCCGGGAGTTTCCTGATTTTCGGGGAATGCCCAGATGGCATAAGGAAAGATGTAATGGGTGTAGTCAGCCTTCGCCTCCGAGAAGAGCAGTTTCATGGCTCGAGATTTTGATGGAGGTAAATGCGGGGGAGCCGACTGCGCCAACCGGTGAGGACATCATAAGAAACGGAACCTTTTAATTTGGCGACTTCGTGGACGGAGATTTCTTCATCGCCCTGGCGGCCCATGAGCACGGCTTCATCCCAGAGTTGAGCGGACGGAAGGTCGGTAATATCGATTGTGAGGGCATCCATGGCAACGCCGCCGATGATGGGGACGCGTTGGCCGTGAACGAGGACGAAGCCCTGATTGCGAACCCGGGGAAAGCCATCGCCATAACCAATGGGCAGCACACCGATACGACGCGGGGAGTTGGCGGTGAAACGCATGCCGTAGCCAACGGTATCTCCCGGTTCCAAGTGTTGAATGGCGGCGATGCGGGCTTTGACTGTCATTGTGGATTGGATTCCCGGGATACGGCGACAGACGGAAGAAGGATAAACGCCGAGTGGAAGAATGCCCAGGCGCACCATGTCGAAATGGGCCATGGGAAGGTCCAGGAAACCGCCGCTGTTACAAAGGTGGCGGTACGGGACGTGGATTTCGTGTTCCGAAAAAGCGTGGAGCACTTCGTTAAAGCGAAGCAATTGTTGCTGGGCGAAAGTTTTATCCGTTTCGTCGGACTGCGCGAAGTGACTGAGCACGCCTTCGAGGTAAAGCGATTTGGAGGTGGCAATGCGCTCGGCGAGCGCGAGGGCATCCGGCCAACGGACGCCATAGCGATTCATGCCGGTGTTGACTTTGATGTGAACCGGAACGCGTTCCCCAGCATCACAGGCGAGGCGGTCCAGCGTGTCAATCGAGTGAATTGCGCTAACGCAGCAGGTCAGTTGATAGGCGATGCACCAGGGAAATTCGGCTTCCGGGTGGTCACCCAGAAGGAGAATGCGAGCCTCAATGCCGCGTTCGCGCAGTGCGATCGCTTCATAGAGGGTGCTTAAGCCGAGAAACTTCGCGCCGGCCTGAAGGGAGGTGCGCGCCACCTGGTAAGCGCCATGGCCGTAGGCTTCGTCTTTGACGATGGAGAGAATTTGGAGGTCGCGCGGTTTATCGCGGTTGATGATCTCCAGATTGGCGCGGAGTTGGTAAAGATCGATTTCGAGCCAGGCGGGGCGATGAGGTGGTGCTGCGGAAGCGTGAGTTAGGGAGAGTGCGAGTGGAACTTCATGAGTTCGCGGCAGCGCATCCTCGAGAGCGGCGGTCTGTGGATCAAAAACGTCCAGTGAAACTGTATTCATTTTTGAATGATGATCTGCCTGATAGTGCTACAGATTACCGGGAGGCCACAAACTTTTCCCAATGTCTGGACGAAAATAACTGCCGAGGCTGCGGAGTTTCCGGATATCCATGTAGGCTCGCTCGGTGGCTTCCGCCAGGGTGGCGCCGAAGGCGATGACATCAGCGATGCGATGGCCGGTGGTGACCAAGCGACCGGAGGTATCGCGTTTTACTTCATTCCACCAGAGGTCGGAATCGACTTTTGCGGTTACTTCGACCGGCAAGTGTGGTCCGGTGATTTGGACGTAAGGATAACCGTAGCCGACGAGGGTGAGGGAACAGCCGAAATTGGAGCCGTCGTTAAAGCGGAGATGGAGCTGCAGATTTTGAGCGGTGTGCAGGAGGGTTTCGGCAGGATTATCGAGCAGGCGAAGTAGCATCGCGCCGGAGGTGACGCCGATGCGGATGTTGTATTCGATGACGTGCCACTTGTTTTTGGATTGGACGGCAGTGACCTGGATTGGGCCGTGATAGTTTACTTCACGGAACCAGGGGAGGAGCGGATGCAACAATTCGCGTGCGAGCCCGTATTTATCGTCCGGGTCAAGCTCCACCAGGCCGCCGAGAGGAGCACCGGCAATGATGCCCATATTGCCGGCAAATGCGCGTTTGTATTCCTGATTGGTGACGAGGGAATAAATTTTTCCGGCGCTAACGAGCGCGATGTGGCCGACCTCACGGCGACCGAGGTATTCCTGAAGGAAAACGCCTTCGGCATAATCGATATGCTGGAGCCAGGATTGGGTGTCTTCGAGGGATTCACAAAGGATGGTGTGAATTGGACTGGTGGGGGAGCAAAGGGGATTTTTAATAACGAAGGGATGAGGATGCCGCTGAAGAATGTTTTCGGCTTCGAGCCGATTGGCGGCGACGTATGATTCAGGAAAAGGAATGCCGAAACGGCGACAGAGTTCATGGGCAAAATTGCGGTCGCGCTCGATTCTGATGCCCTCGCCCGTGGGTGAAAAGATAGGGATTTTGAAGCTGAGCAATTCTTTGCACCACGAGGCCTGAGCCCAATCAATGGACATGGGAAGAAGCAGATCGACTTTGTGCTCCGCCAGAAGCGGGCTAGGCGAGGGGAACTGATCCCGCTTGTATGCGGGGCCGACTGACGCGGCGCCGTAGTGGGCGTAATCCCGGGTGAGATACGTCGAAACGGTTGCTCCGGAGTCTTTTAAGATCTGCGCCATGCTATGGGCGAAGGAGCCGACGCCCAAGATCATCACTGAAAGGGGAGCGGTTTGTGAATTGGTGGACATCGGCAGCAAGATGGGGGATGTGGAGTTGAATGGGAAGCGCGGGGCACGATGAGGGAGATCGGGAAAAGACTTGCAATTGCAGCCAATTCCGCTACAGATACCATACGAGTTAGAATAAGTTATTAAGAAAAAATCGGGTCTAAAAGGCAGCATAACGCCCAATCCTTGGTTCCTCACCCAATGCGTTGTGCTCAAAAATAGCCAAACCCCATATATGGTGGTTTTTGGCTTTACATAATACAACCAGTTTGGTTGTTTCTTGGAAATATCATGTATCTTAAGAATTTAACCGTTTTAGGGTTCAAATCTTTCGCTGATAAGACGTCTTTGAACTTCCAGCCAGGGGTTACTGCTATCGTAGGCCCCAATGGGTGTGGTAAGTCCAATGTGTCAGACGCAATACGTTGGGTACTGGGTGAACAGTCGGCCAAAGCCCTGCGAGGTGGTGAGATGGCTGACGTCATCTTTAATGGGACGGATTCGCGTAAACCGGTCGGAATGGCAGAAGTTTCTCTAACAATAGGTGGCGTTGATGAGGAACACCTTAGAGCGGCGGGGGTAGAGGTGGCCTATAACGAGGTGACGGTGACCCGGCGGGTCTTCCGCGATGGGGGTAGTGAATATTTCATTAATAAGACCCCGTGCCGGCTCAAGGACATTCAGCAGCTCTTTATGGGCACGGGAGTTGGGCGAACCAGCTACAGCATCATGGCCCAAGGGAACATCACCCAAATCCTTTCGAGCAAACCGGAAGACCGCCGGCTTGTTTTTGAAGAAGCCGCCGGTATCACGAAGTTTAAGACACAGAAAAAAGAGGCACTGCGGAAACTGGAATACACGGAGCAAAACCTGGTACGCATTGCTGATCTGGTGCGTGAGGTAAAACGTCAAATCGGCTCACTTCAGCGCCAGGCGGGGAAAGCTCGTCGCTATAAACAAATCGCTCAGGAACTTCAGCATCTCGATACTCAATTGGCTCGTCACCAATTCGATATCCTGCAGTCCGAAATTCGTTCCCGGCAAACGCAAGCGGAATCCCTGCGCACGCAAATCGAAACGGAATCGGCCAGTGTGTTGCAATGCGAAGATGAAATCATTCAACTTCGTGAACGGCTCACGGAAGTGGAACATGAAATCGGTTTGCAACAGCAGCGTGGACTGGAATTAAAAAGCCAAATTGATCGCGACGAGAGCCGAATTCATTTCAATGAAGAACGCTTAAAAGAGTTCGCTGCTCAGAACAATAAAGCCCTCGCCGATATGGCGCAAGCGGAAGAACGGCGCAGCATTGCCGAAGAGGAACTCTCCACGCTCAACGAAAACATTGCGCAGTGCCAGGCCAAGCTCCAGGCCCACCGCGACACGCTTCGTTCCCGGCAGGAAGCTCTGGCCCAAGTGGAAGGGACGCTCCGCCAAAACCAAGATTCTTTACGACAAGCTCAGTCAGATGCGTTTTCCGCCGCACAGGATCTCAGCCGCGTGCGCAACGAAATAAATTCTCTGGATTTGCAAAAACAGGGGAACATTGTTCGCCTGGAAAAACTCTCCGCGGAGAAAATTCAGCTCGAGGAGGAACGCTCCCGGCTGGAAACGCGATTGCAGGAATTTGCGGCCAATGTTGAAGTTGAGAAATTAAATGCTCAAACCCAACGGGGGACGGTGGAGGAACGCCAAAAGCGATTGCGCGAATTGCAGGAGGAGCTTAACACGGCGACTCGCGAACAGGATGCGTTCCTGCAACAACAGGCCGAAAAACGCTCACGCCTGAACGTGCTGGACCAGCTTCATGCGGAACATGAGGGGTTCAGTGCCGGTGCGCTCGCGGCCCTCAAACAATCCAAGAACGTCCTTGGTTCCCTGGCGGATAAAGTTCGAGTGCCGGATCAATTCGTGACGGCGATTGAAACGGCATTAGGGCACCACCTCCAACTCGTCCTTACGGAGCAACCGGAGGCAGCGCATGAAATTCTGGGCGAGCTCAGCACTGCGAAAAAAGGTCGCGCGAGCATTGCGCCGCTTGCCCTTCATGGTAATGACTCACAACCGTTCCCAGGCGATTCATTGAATTCTACTGGTGCGGTAGAGCTCAACGGCAAACCATTGCCTGCTCTCGAAGTCGTCCAGAGCGATGATTCCGTCCGCTCGCTCCTGCGCAATTTGCTGGGCTCAACGCAAATCGTTCGGGACCTGAATGCGGCGACGGAAAACTGGCGGCAGACCAGTGGTCAATTCAATTATGTGACGCTCACGGGGGAACTCCTCAGTCGTCATGGCGTTTATACCGGCGGGTCCACTCATGCCAATAATGGGAGTGCCGCGGCGTCAATCCTGGGACGCAAAAATCAAATCGAAGAGCTCCGCTCGGCACTCGCGCTAGTGCAAACGCAGGTCGCCGAGATAAGCCGGCGAAAAGGCGCGTTCCAAAGCGAGCAAACGGAACTTCAAGCCAGCCTGCAGCAGGCGCAAACGGAATTGCGCGAGCAGGAAGTTGCCATTGCCACTCGCCAGGGCGAGTTCAACGCGCTTACGAATTCGCAGCGGCTCCTGCATCAGAAAATCGATACAGTCATTTACGAGATCCAAAGTCTCGCCGCCCAGGAAGCCGAAGGTTTGCAAAAACGCGCTGAACTGTCATCCCGCGCTGACGAACTTGATGGGCGGGAACGGAATCGGCAGGCGCTTGTGGCGGAACTGACCAGCCAACTGGAGTCCCTGCGTCAGCAACGCGACGCAGCCAATATTGGGCTTACGGAGAGCAAGGTCGCCCTGGCGACTGACGAACAATTGGGCGCCTCCTATTCTCACCAGCAGGATGCTTTGCGTCAGCGCGTTCAGGAACTTAGCCAGTTCATGGAACAGCGCCGGCAGGAACTGTCTTCGTTTATCAATCGCAAACAACAAGCGGACGCCGAGATTCAGGAATCCCGATCGCAAATCGAAAAACTTCAACATGACCGTGAACAGGTCAATCTTCAAACGGCTGAACTCGTGGCACAAAAGCAGACTCAGGATGCGGAAATTTCAACTCGCGAAGCGAGCCTGCGTGAGCAACGCCGAGGCTTGACCGAGCTTCAGAACCAGCGCGGCACTGTGGAAGTGGAACTCGCTCAAAAAGGAATGTCCGTTCAAAACCTTCGCGAACGAATTCAGCAAAAGTATCACCTGAATCTCGATGATATCCGCAGCGAATGCATCACGATTACTTTTGCCGATGAAGGTCCAGCCAAAGTACATACGGTGACCCCGGAAGAAATGGCTGCATCGGGCGCGGCGACGGATTGGACGGCGGTGTCCCAACAGGTGGACACGCTGCAGCAGCGCCTGGATGAGATGGGCCCGGTTAATTTGGTGGCGATTGAAGAATACGAAGAAACCGAGCAACGATTTCAATTTCTCAGCAAACAACATGACGATCTTGCTTCCGCGAAAACTCAACTTTTGGAAGTGATCAACCGGATCAATACGCAGACGCGCGATATGTTCCGGGAAACGTTTGAAAAGATTCGGGACAACTTCCGCGCAATGTTCACCGAAGTGTTTGGCGGGGGAAAAGCCGATTTGATTCTCGTGGATGAAAACGATGTCCTCGAGAGCGGGATAGATATCGTCGCTCGCCCTCCCGGAAAGCAACTGCAAACGATTTCGCTCCTGTCTGGTGGTGAGCAAACCATGACGGCCGTTTCGCTGCTCTTTTCCATCTACCAGGTCAAGCCCAGTCCGTTCTGCGTTCTCGACGAATTGGATGCTCCGCTCGATGAATCAAACATCAACCGTTTCATTCGGGTGCTGCAACGATTTCTTACGCATTCCCAGTTCATCATTATCACCCACAATAAACGGACGATTGGTATGGCCGACGTTCTTTACGGGGTAACAATGCAGGAACATGGCGTCAGCCGGGTAGTGAGCGTTCGCTTCCATAAAGCGGATGAAGTCGTCACTGATCATACTCCAGTTTCTCTGGAATCTGTCTCCAATGCGCGGCCGGTCGCGGCGGAAGAGGATGCGACACGGAAAAAGGAAGACACCATCGAAATAATGATGGCCAAGTAGGGCAGGGAGTTCCTGCGCTATTGCACCACCGCGCGGTAAAACCGGGCGGGTATTTTCACGGCATCCGGATCCGTGAAGGTCACAGTTCCTGTTGAAGTTGCGTTCGTCCCAATTGGGGTCCAGGTGCTGAAATCTTCGGTGGCATAAAGGATATAGGTTGCCGGTGCTGGTCCCGTAAGAGTTAAAGCAAATCCATCCGCGCTGAAGCCTTGAAGACTCAACGAAAGTGGTCGGTCGTTGTTAACGGTCAGGGTCACGGTTTTGGGAGCACTGGTAGAAAATGCATCCATGGCACTATAGCTGAAGGTATCGATTCCGAAAAAGCCAGGTTCCGGGGTATAGATGAAAGCGCCATTAATTCCCAGTGAAAGCGTTCCATGCGTAACGTTTGTTACCAGGAGTGCGCTTAGGAGATCCCCATCCACATCGGTATCGTTCTTCAAGACTCCCGGTGCAGTCACTGAAAGCACTGTGTCGATTGATAATGTATAAGTATCTCTTTTTGCCACTGGCGTGTCATTCACCGGTGTCACATTCACGGTCACCACTACGCTGTTGCCATTGGCAAACATGTCTACCGCTCGATACCAAAAAGTATCCTGGCCGTTGTAATTCGTATCTGGTCGATAAATAAAAGAACCGTCACTATTCACAGTCACAGTGCCATGACGTGGGCTGGAGGTTAATTGTGCGCTCAAGATGGCGAGCGCAGAATCGGTGTCATTTTCGAGCAAGCCCGGTGCAGCGACCGATAACAACGTATCTTCAGGAACGGAATAAGTATCCGTGTTGGAAACGGGGGGTCCGAAAACATGAAGGACTGCATCTGAGCTCAACACGGAGCCCGACGCATTGATGACTTCTACCGAATAAATTCCATCGGTTGTGGCTTTATTAATGGTGTAAGTGCTCTTGTTCGCTCCACTGATGTATTGGCCATTTAAGCGCCATTTGTAGGACAAAGTTGTGCCGCTGACGGCGACCACCGTGAAGGAGACGGTGGAATTCTGCAAAACGGTTTGGCTAAGCGGTTGCACCGCAATGACGGGTGGAGGACCGGCGAAGGTCTGATTCGCGAACAGAACACAACAAAGCAGGCAGCATTTCCATGCAGACCGTGTAATTGCTTGTGCTATTTTCCAGTTTTCCACCGTATCAAATTAAGCCAATTCTGTGCCAAATCAGAACTTAGAATCGGTAGGTTAGCTTGAGCCGAAAACTCCTTCCGTCGTTTAAGATCCTGTCCTGCAGATGGAATCGTGTGGCAGGGTCCGCGTATTCGTTATCGAGTAAATTGTAGACACTTGCGGAAAAATCGAGGTTCTTGATGAGATTTTGGCTAAAAAGAGTGAAATTGAGAACCGCAAAGCTTGGTACGCCACTCCCGACAATTGTTTCCCCGGTGGTAGAGGTATAAAAGGTACCCCTGTGGCTGGTGAACTGAACCTCGAGTCCGGCAAAAATCTTGTTCAGGTAAAGCGGCACACTGAGATTTCCTTTGATCAAGTGCTCCGGAGAATCCGCAAATTCCCGATCGCGGGAGCGGTCATTAACATTTTGAAACGTATAGCTCGCGCGGGCTTTTATCCCATTTGTCCATCCGGCTTCCAGGGCTATTTCTACTCCTTTAGTGTCCGCATCCAAATTCGTGTAACTTCCACTTTCAAAAACAATTAAATGATCCATCTGATTGTAAAACCCCGAAATGGAGGACCTTAAATGGCGCCCGATTGCCTGTTCGTAAACCAGTTCGTAGGTCGTAATTTCCTCCGGCTGTATGTCCTGAACGAGAGGATCACTCAGCTCGAGAAAATTAGGTGTTCTGAAGGCCGTTCCGTAGAGGGCTTTGATTGTCGAACTCTCAAAAGGATTGTAGATTAAGCCGATTCTTGGATTTAACTTTGCATCGAAATCTCCATAGCGGTCCAGGCGCAGGCCGGCATTCACATGGAGATTAGTGCGGATTGCAAAATCGCCTTCGCCATAAACTCCATAGCTTTGCCTGGTCGCCGAATTATCGGTGAAGGTCTGACCCGTGCTGGGTTCGAAAACACGTTGGTTCTGAATGAAATCGTCCCGGTATTCACCGCCCAGGGTGATCATATGGCGATCCCAGATTCGCTTACTGAACTGCAATTCAGCTCCCCACCACTGGCCTTCCTGACTCTCTTTAAAAAAACTTGTGGCTACGGGATCGCCGAAGGGATAGCCGATGTTGAAGTCACTTCGGTCGTAATACAATCGTGCCGTAACGTCGACGACATCCGCGAACTGATGCGCAAATTTCAGATTTACATAACTGCGGTCATCCACTGTTTTCAGCCGTGGATCATTGAAAGTCGTAAAAAACTGAGCCGTGGGATTTTCCTTCTCGCGGGTTATGAACGCGCCTTCGAGGGTAAAATCATGATATCCGAGTGAGCCAAAAAAGCTCCCGTACGAATCCGCATCCATTCCTTGAGCGATTCCGTTGTTATTCGTGGCATACTCGCGATAAAACAATCGGTCAGCACCCGCGCTATCGTAATAAGAGCCAGAGAGCAAGAGCTCGATGCCATTGGTAAACATCTGCCCGTACGTGACCCGTCCTTTCCAGGTCTCGAACTCGCCGTATTCTACTGAGGCTTCGACCCCATTTAGCTTTCTGCCCTTCCTGGTTTCTACATTGATGACATCAAAAAAGGCATTGTTCCCGTAGAGTATCGAGCCAGGTCCACGAATAACTTCCACACGATCGACGAGGTCAATATCCAGAATGAAAGCCGTGTCAATAAATGCTCCATCGGTCAGGTTGTTATTTACTCTGTGCCCATCCACCAACAGCAAGGTTCGGCTGTTAAAATCTCCCAGGCTTATTCCTCTGGTTCCAAGGAATGCGTAATTTCGGTCATAGCTCACATAAAAGCCCTGCAAACTGCGTAAAACGTCAGCTATTGTGCGATATCCATAGCGGTTGATTTCATCCGACGTTACGACGGAAATGGACGAGGGCGCTTCGGTTGTTCGTTGTTCAAACTTGGAAGCGCTATAAACAGTTGGCACTTCCAGTTCCATGAGCGCTTCAATGGGAATCTCGGTTAGGTCGCCACTTTTCGGACTTCCAGTCAGCCCCGCACTCCAGAGATTGTTTGAGGCTAAGAAAAGAAAAATTACCGAAATAAAAGAACAAGCGCGCGCCGGCACGAAAGGGGCGGCTCGAATGCGAACACAAGGCTTGCCTTCAGATTCAATCATGCTCGATTTGCAAAGAATGACGCTTCGGATGACCTTATCAAGCACACTTTCTGCCAACGAAGCCCGGCACCATTAAATTATCCAGATTCGCAAGGTCCCTCGGCAAAGGTCGTTGCGACTCGTCACCTGAAGCTTGACACTCAGTCCCAAATTGGCAGTCATGATTTGGAACTGGACGGATTCTAAATATCCGGATTTCAGCTCTTTCCGTGGGCATATTTCGGAGCGTGGCGGGCATAAAGGCCAAACTGTCACGTTTTGTGCTCTATCTTTGATATTTTCCAGCATAAGTAGCTCAACCGTGAAGCGAATCAGAGCGGTTTAATGACGCCATTGTCACTACAGTGGATACGTTTTTGCGCCAGGGGTCTTTCAACCGTGGCGTTGCTCTGCATGCTTTTGTTTGTCCCGGCCCACGCCCAGGAACCTCAACCATCCGAGTACCAAATCAAAGCGGCGTTCCTATATCATTTTGCTCAATTCGTTGAATGGCCTGCCGCAAGCTTTGGCTCCTCCACCTCACCGTTGATCATTGCGGTCCTTGGGGATGATCCGTTCGGAGATGCGCTGGATAAGACCATCCTTGGCAAAAAACTGAACGAGCACCCAATAGAAATTCGCCGAATCCCTACTGCAGCGGAGGCAACAACCAACTGCCATATTCTATTTATTTCTTCGTCGGAAAAGGAGCGCTTATCGAATATTTTCTCAGTGCTTCGTAATTCGCCTGTTTTGACCGTGGGCGAGACCGAGCGCTTCACCGAAAGTGGCGGCATGATCAACTTTGTGCTCCAATCCAAGAAAATTAAATTTCAAATCAATGATGACGCTGCGAAAGCTGCCGGCCTCAAGATCAGATCGAAATTGCTCAGCCTGGCCGTTCCAGGTTCTCGTTAATCCCGGGATTCCCCTCGGATTCCAAAGCGCCGGAGGGAACCAAAATTGCTTTCCCAAACCCGAGATCGCTCGTAAATGAGCGGTTTTTAGTAGTTTAGTGGCGGACGAGCCTGCAACCGGTGCCTTCTGTACCGGAACAGGACACTGATGATTCGCTTTCAAGACATATCGATCAAACGGAAACTCACGTTGATCATCATGGTGGCCAGTACGGTCGCTTTGTTGCTCGTTTCCGGTGGGTTCGTGACTTACGAGCTCATTACGTACAGACAGGCGGTAACCCACGACCTTTCCACTCTAGCCGGTATTATTGGCGATCGGAGTAACGCGGCTCTCACTTTTGATGACAAGACTGATGCGGAGGAAACGCTCACCGCACTGCGGGGAAAACAACACATTACGGCTGCTGCGCTTTACAAGTCCGGTCGTCTTTTTGCTCACTATCCTACGAATGAGGCCAGCATGGGCATTTTCCCGAAATGGCCTGAGCGGCCGAACGCCCGTTTTGAAAACGACCATCTCCTGCTTTTTCATGAGATCCGCGTCAAGGGTGAACCTATCGGAACCCTTTACCTGGAAACCGATCTTAAGGAAATGCATGATCGGTTCAAACGATACGGGTTGATGGTGCTTGGGATTCTGCTCGCGTCCCTGTTGGTCACTTACTTTCTCTCCGCCGTTCTGCAGCGAATCATCTCTCGTCCACTTTCTCAGCTCGCCCAGACTGTCAAAACGGTTTCCGCCGAAAAGAAATACTCTGTCCGTGCGACAAAATATGGGGAGGACGAGCTGGGGCAGTTGATCGATGGATTTAACGAGATGCTGGAACAAATTCAAAACCGCGACGCGGCTCTGCAGGAATCACACGATCACCTGGAATTGCGAGTGCAGGAACGAACGCGGGATTTGCAGGCGGAAGTCATCGAACGCCAACGAGCAGAAGCGGGCCTGAAACAGCAATTTACCCGGATCAGTCTGCTCAATCAGATTACGCAGGTCATTTCCGAACGCCAGGATACCGAGAGCATCCTTCATATTGTATTGCGGCAACTCGAGGACCACTTGAGCCTGGATTTAGGAGCGGTGGCATTGTTCGATGAGCAGGCCGAAACTCTGAACCTGGCTGCTCTGCGGGTCAAAAATCCTTTACTAATGTCCAAGCTCAACTTTCGCGAAGGGGTTGTTCTTCCCTTATCGGACACTGGGCTTGAGCTTTGTCGGAAAGGGCAAACAATTTACGTTCCGGATACTTTCAAGAATACCGCCACTCTTGCAGAAAACCTGGCGGGTGCCGGCCTTCGCGCGGCGGTTGCCATTCCGTTGCTGGTCGAGAACAGTTTGTTTGGCGTGCTGCTTACGGCCAGGCTTGGCCCGGACAGCTTCAGTAGCGGCGATTGCGAATTCCTTCGCATGCTGAGCGAGCATGTAGCCCTGGCGGCGCACCAGGCTCGGTTGCATAACGAATTGGAACGCGCCTATAACAATCTACGCCAAAGCCAGCAAACGGTCATGCAGCAAGAGCGCCTCAAGGCGCTTGGCCAGATGGCAAGCGGCATCGCTCATGACGTGAACAACGCTCTTTCACCGGTTGTAGGGTTTGCGGATTTGTTGCTGCGCGGTGAGAACGGACTCACTGCCACCGGCAAAAAATACCTGAAGCATATTCGGACAGCGGGCGAAGATATTGCCCACATCGTTGCGCGACTTCGCGAATTTTACCGTCGCCGTGATGAGAATGAGGCGTTGCAGGAACTAAATCTAAATACGCTGGCGGAACAAGTGGTGGATATGACACGTCCTCGCTGGCGGGACATTCCTCAATCCCGGGGTCTAACCGTGGAGATGCAGGCAGAGCTTGCCCCAGACATCCCCGACTTGCTTGGAATTGAAAGTGAAGTTCGCGAGGCGCTCACAAATCTCGTCCTGAATGCAGTTGATGCGCTTCCGAATGGGGGCAAGATTCATTTGCGCACACGCGTTTTGGTTCAGGAACCGCTGGCGACGGGACAAGCCAGGCCGCCACTGGTCGTCGTCGAAGTGGGGGATACGGGAGTAGGTATGAACGAGGAAACACGTAAACGTTGCCTTGAGCCGTTTTTCTCTACCAAAGGTAAACGTGGCACAGGTCTCGGACTCGCCATGGTTTATGGGGTCATGGAGCGTCATGAAGGCAAGATTGAGATTCAAAGCGAAGTTGGAAAGGGAACTACCTTTCGGCTCCTGTTTCCGGTCCGCAAAGAATCTTCGCCGGGTCCATCAGTACCGGAGGATAATACGCTGCCTGAGCCTCTACAGATTCTTTGCATTGATGACGAGCCTCTCCTCCGTGAGTTACTCAAAGAAATGCTGGAGCGCGATGGGCACCAGGTTGAACTCAGCGATGGCGGCCAATCCGGCATCGATGCTTTTCGCTCTGCCCGGACCCGTGGCAATCCCTTTGACGTGGTGATAACGGATCTTGGGATGCCTTATGTGGATGGACGTCAGGTGGCCCAGATGCTGAAACATGAGTCTCCCACAACACCCGTCGTCATGCTCACTGGTTGGGGTGCCTTCATGAAGGAAGATGGTTCGGTGCCGACTCAGGTGGATGGTGTGCTGAGCAAACCGCCTCGTTCCCGCGAACTGCGCGAGACACTTTGCCGGCTAACCGCGAATCACTGATTCATTCCACCAAAATCGAATTTGCTATTTTGAAGGCGGTCTGTTTTCGTCAGTTGCATGGGTTCCCCAGTATCGCTTTTTACCAGGAGAAGTCGTGAATTCCTCTCCAATATCATCAGTCCATTTTTCCGAAGGAGTTACTCGCTGTCGGGGCTAAAGAGGGCCCGGAGCTTAGTTATTGGGACAGCGATCGCCTCATCTAGTTTTCTTTTGCCAGGCGCTGTATCAGCCCAAATGCACTTGCAAGTGCTTCACTCGTTTGGTGCGACTAATGGGATAGGACAGAACCCCGGTCCACTTGTTCGCGATGCTGACGGACACTTTTATGGCGAAACGACGACTGGAATTCTCGGAAGCAATGGCTTCGGAGGAACCCTCTATAGTTTGGATACCATTGGAGCTAATCCGCAGGTGTTTTTGAAATTTGGCGACATCGCGGGAGCCAGCAGTGCTCGCTCTCGCATGGTTGCCGCTACTGATGGGAACCTTTATGTGTGGCTGGACACGGTCAATGGCTCTTCCAGTGGTGCCTTAATCAGAGTGCAGCAGGGAAGCGGTGCTTTTCAGGTTTTGACCAATGCATCACAGGTTGGCACCGCTTCCTGGCAGCAAATGCTCGAGGGCCGGGACGGAAAGCTATATGCCATGGCCGGGACAAAGCTGGTCAAAATAAATAAGGACGGGACTGGGTTTCAAACCATTTACACTGATCCAATCGGATTCACCGTTAGTAATGACGGCGCGGTCTCCGACCAAATGCTTGAGGGCGTGGATGGAATGCTTTACGTCAGTCATTTCGGCGGCGGGACTGGAAACCGAGGACTGATTTATAAAATCGATAAACTGGGTACCAGCCCAGTTACCGTCCTTGAATTTGGCACGTTGGCGTTTGAGCTCGGCTCCACGCCTCATCAGCTTATTCAGGGTGCAGATGGATTACTTTACGGGGTTGCCGTTTCGATTTCGAGTGATGGTTCATTTCCCATTGTTGGCTCGCCCATTTTCCGGATGGATACCAATGGCGGAAATTATACGGTGCTGGGGCGGCTGCAAAACTATCCCATGCCCGGTCCTGGTGGAACTTTACGGGAGGGAGGAAACGCTTCAGGCTTTTTTGAGGGCACGGACGGATTTTTGTACGGCGCCACTCAAAATGGAGGAACCGACCGCGCCGGAGACATCTTCCGAATTGGAAAAATGGGAGGTGACTTCACGGTCCTGACCGAATTTCCGGATACGTATTTTGAATTCGACACAGGAGCTGGAGTCAGCCGCACCCCAGGAAAATTTCTGATAGAAGGCGCAGATGGACGGATTCATGGCACCGCCCGAGACAACGTGCTTTTCCGATGCGGGCTGGATGGGAGCAATTTTCTCACAATCTTTGACTTTCCGAATCCGGCAGCCGAGGGCGGGAACCCGGCGGCCCCGCTCGTGCTTGATGCTGACGGGACGTTATATGGTGCGACCAGCAACGGTGGCAGTGGAAACTCTGGTACGCTATTCAAATTGAAAACCAATGGGAGCGCTTTTGCGTACCTTCATCTGCTGGCTGGTTCGGTTGAAGGGAGCTTACCCGCTGGCGGAGTTGCCCTGAGCAGCAATCGTCTGTTTGGGACCTGCTTTGCGGGAGGTTTAAGCGGTGTGGGGACCGTCTTTGCGAACGACAAGGGCAAAACCGGATTCCAGGTCCTCAAAACATTTAGCACTTTGGGAGGAGATGGGCGCAGCCCTGCCGCTCAGCTTCTGGAAGCCAATGACCATTCGTTTTACGGAACGACTTATTTTGGCGGGGGTGCTGCCGCGGGGACAATATTTCGAATCAACCGCGATGGAGGGGGTTATAGCATTATCTTCCGGTTCACTAATAACGTGAGTGGCGCAAACCCATCTGCCCGGTTGCTGCAGGGAGCGGATGGGGCTCTCTATGGAAGCGCCGAGACCAATGGACCTGGAGGACAGGGTTTGGTCTTTGCGCTGGCCCAGAACAATACGGGTTTCCGGATAGTTAAGAGTTTTAGTGCTTCGGCAGGTAGTTTGCGAAAACCGCAAGGTGCCTTACTCCAGGGGACGGATGATTTTCTTTATGGAACGGCGGCGGCGGGCGGGGTGGATGGTTTCGGTGGCGTATTTAAGGTATCGACGAACGGCACCGGATACCAGGTTTTACATGAGTTCAGTGCGACGGCCGCTGATGGCCGAGCGCCAGTCGCAGGGCTTACGCATGGCCCGGATGGAATGCTTTATGGTATGACTCAATTTGGAGGCGGATCGATTAATGGCAGCATATTTCGGCTCAATCCTGACGGAACGCGATATGAAAAGGTTTACGCCTTCTCTGGCTTGAATGGTACCGGGGGCAACCCACTCAGCGAACTCATTGCAGGACCCGATGGCACGCTCTATGGAACAACTTCCACCGGAGGCGTGTTCAATCTGGGGACTGTATTTCGCATCAGTTTCGACACTTCAGGACCAGAGTTAACGATTCGTTCCTTTGGCGGTGGCTTCGAACTAAGCTGGCCAGAGGCTGGCGCCGATTTTCAACTCCAGTTTACTTCGAACGTCTCTAACCCGAATGGATGGACCTCTACAGGCCTTACACCTGTCTTGAGCAATGGCGCATACCGGGTGCAGACTCAACCTGCGCAATCCAGCGGCTTTTATCGCTTGGTTAAGCCATAATTAGCTTGGTGAGAATTTAGTAAATCGTTGCTGGAGGGCAATCAAACGAGCCGCTTGTGCCACCGATGTTTTATCAGAGCGAGCGCAGTCCCCAGGAATAACAGCAGAAAACTTGCAGCCACTGCTAAAACCCCGTTCGAGAATTCATGCAACTTGTCGGAAAACATCTTCAATGGGCCGTACAGCATGACTAATAGAGTTCCGACCATTAGGAGCACATGTTCCCACCGTCGGTCGGCCAATCGCGCGATCAAACACCCGCCAAACAGCAAAACAGCCACCAAGAACGGCAGCCATGCCCATCCGTGACTCATCCAGTATAAGGCATGTGCAACCCACACGAATGCGGCAAAAGCACGCAGTTTACTGGTGCCGTTCTGCGCAGCGTCAACCCATCGAAAGCTGTGCATCAGCAAAAAACCTAGAGCCGCTTGCACCGCCCAATTTCCGCAGTCTGGCTTGTCGTGCCAGATAACGAGAACTCCGACAAGGGCAAGGAATCCGCCAAGAACGCCTACTTTTGGGTCACGGGACAACTTTGCCCATCCGACGAGGTAGAGTGCTGCCGCGAAGCCAAGGCAATCGCCCCGGCCGATTTCTGGAACAAACTGGTTTATCCAAGTTATCGGAAACCCACCAATCGCCGAAACCAGCGCGAGAAAACAAAGATGAAGTGACAGGAGTTGAGTTCGATCCCTTACGTATACACGGCTATAAAGCGCGCAGCTCAGCACCATGAGGACAACAAATGTGATGTTTCCAGAAGCGGAAAATGCCAGCAGACCTGCGACCCAGGGAATGAACAGCAAAAACTTCAAACCGGGCGCTGCGAGGAACCAATCCCCGCGGCGCATCCAAATGACCCAGCCCATAACCCACAAGACGGGTGCCAGGAGTTGCGGTCGCAGATTGAAATCGTACACATAACTGAGGCAATAGAGGTGGACGCTGGTCCCGCCGAACCACAAGGCGAACAATCCGAGTGAGAGCCATGGTAGCGGCCGGTTTTCCGCTGAATCGCTTCTGGATCCAGGAATAAACAATGCCATCCCGCAGAGCAGTGGGAGGAGCAGTGACCAGGTGTATTCGTTAAAATAGTATGCCGGACCGGCGGCGAGTTGAGTGCCAATTTTGTGTTCGTGCAAAGTCCGGTAAATGATTGGCAAAAGCGTATTAGCGGCAAGCACTGCCAGCCCCACAAAACCATTTCCAGGCGTAAGGCGAAAGTCGGGCATGCTGCGCTGCAGTGCAAAAGCTCTCGCCACCACCATGCAAGCTCCCATGGTGCTCAGAACCCACACCGCAGTTATGGAGATTTCGTTGAGGGCTGCCTGGCTGATCAAAATGAAAGGTACCAGGAGGAGCATGTTTTCCAACACACCCAAGAGATGGGAATCGTATCGTATGCCATACCGGGCCAAAAACATTGCCGTGGCCACGAGGAAGAGTTCGTAGACTTGCAGTGACGAGTAATTAAAAGAAAGTTGAGAAAGCTCTTTGGTTAAGAAGTGCGGGTCCTTCGAAACGCTATAAAGCCCATAGAGCAGAAGCATGGCGCTCACCAGATAAAATGGATTGCACGCCAGAAACTTTTTGGCCCAGTAGGAAAACGGTCGATTATGGAGAGTCGGGGACGCGTGGGAAATTAGCGGAATTCCTGGGTTAACCGGCGCGTTTGTTTCTTCATTCATAGCAGCCCTTTCGGTTTGCGCTCATGCCAACACGGACGTAAACCTGAGGGAGCATGGCGCGAGCCAATTGGAATCAACTTGCCTCCATCACAAAATACGAAGGTTTTTCATACCAATGCGCATCAGGAGAGCGGATTCGTGAAAATTTCCCACTTTTTGCGTTAACCTCACACTCGGTCGACATCTGGTTCGGAGTGCCTCGAATTGTTTTGTCTTGCGAAATTAGCCGGCAAGGTAGAAGGATTATATGACTCCCGTAGTTCTGATTTTTGAGGAATATAATGATAACCGAGCGCCATTCTTTTCGCGGAGGAGCACATAAGGGATTTACCCTGATTGAGCTACTTGTGGTCATCGCCATTATTGCGATTCTCGCCGCGATGCTGTTGCCGGCACTCGCACGCGCAAAGGCGAGGGGACATCGAACGGCTTGCCTGAATAATCTTCGGCAGATCGGCTTGTTTATGCAGTTTTACACTGACGAAAATAACGATACTTTCCCCGCTCATCGGAATCAGAACCTCAATACCGCTGACCATGATCCCTCTCTCACGAATTGGTGGGGGACAACCATAGTGACTTATGGCGGGGGTAGAAGTAACCTGTTTCATGATCCTGCAGTGAACGGCAAGCGTCTGGACAACGGCACCGCCTGGCAATGGAGGTTCGACTGCGACCTGGTGGGTTATGGCTACAACGGATACTTCCTTGGACACGCCCCGTATGGTCCGGAAAACGTTGGTGTTGGAGGGATCTCTTTCGCAGTCGGCACATCCTTCAAGAGAGCGAATGTTTTGAAGCCTTCCGAAAATCTGGTGATTGGGGATAAACAGCCCTATGGCAACCCCCCGCTGTGGAGCAGCAGTCTTTGGTGGGTTGCTTCGTGCATGGATCCGGCCGTTGTGGCCCGCAGTTCATTTCCAACGTACGAGGGCGTGGAGCCGAAGCGACACCTTGGCGCCGCCGTTATCTCCTTCAATGACGGACACTCCGAAGCTAGGAAAAGTGACAAAATTAACCCGCCGGCAAATCCGGCTGATGGCACAGCCGCGGCACTGATCAACTCGCGGTTTTGGGATCCCCTACAGCGCGGCGGAGCCCGTTAGAGTCAGCCACCATCGCGCTCGACAAACGTTCGTTTGCGACCCTACATTGCGGCGGATGTCGTTGTCCAACGAACCTTTGGTAATTGCCGGGCGCATTTTCCGCTCTCGCTTGATCCTGGGGACAGGAAAGTTTTCCTCACCAGAAGCGATGCGAGATGCACTCGCTGCCAGCGGCACTGAAATTGTGACCGTAGCGCTGCGCCGAGCTGACTTATCTGGCAAAAAGGATCCTTTCGCCAACATTCTTGAATTCATCGATCCTAACAAATATCTCCTGTTGCCGAATACCAGTGGAGCGATGAATGCCGAAGAAGCCGTGCGTCTTTCGCGGCTTGCAGTTGCCGCTGGTCTGCCCAAATGGGTGAAACTTGAAATTCATCCTGACCCTCGCTATCTGCTCCCGGATGCGGTGGAAACCTTGCGCGCCGCCGAGATCCTGGTCAAAGAAGGATTCACGGTCCTCCCGTATATCAATGCTGATCCCGTCCTGGCTAAACGCCTGCAGGACGTGGGCACTGCCACGGTGATGCCCCTGGGATCGCCCATCGGTTCGAATCGGGGTATCCAGACACGCGATCAACTTCAGATTATTATAGAGCAAGCCACAGTTCCGGTTGTGATTGATGCCGGTCTAGGCGTTCCCAGCCACGCCGCTGAGGCAATGGAGTTGGGAGCAGACGCAGTGTTGGTCAATACCGCGATTGCCATTGCCGCGAATCCGAATCGAATGGGAGAAGCATTCAAGGCTGCTGTGGAAGCTGGCCGAGCTGCCTACGAAATTGGACTGGCCGCACAGCAGAACACTGCCAGTCCCACCAGTCCCTTAACCGCATTTCTCGATTAATGAGGACTACTCTCAGGCGCAAACGCGTCCAGCGCGTGTTAGCCGCGGCGGCTCAATCAAGCATTTTGGTGGTTGGCGATGTGATGCTGGATCATTTCATTTGGGGAACGGTGGCTCGCATCTCGCCAGAAGCTCCCGTCCCGGTTGTGGACTTCGAACGCGAGAACCTAATGCCTGGAGGCGCAGCAAACGTCGCCCGCAACCTCACGGCCTTACGCGTCTCCGCTGACTTATTTGGGGTTGTCGGCAAAGATTTGGCTGCGGACCAATTGCGAGATTTGCTGCGCGCTCAAAATATTGGCTGCCAGAGTTTATTGAGTCATAAACTTCGCCAAACGAGCGTCAAAACCAGAATCGTCGCGCACAAACAGCAAGTAGTCCGAATCGATCGCGAAAGTCGCGAGATGCTAGACCAGCAACTAACTGCGGAACTCCTGGCGTCCATTTCCAACAAGCTGCCGGATTGCTCCGCTGTCATTCTGGGGGATTACGGCAAAGGTGTCATCACTCAGTCACTCCTGGATGGATTAAAAGCACTCTGTCGTGAGCGGGGCATTTGGTTGAGCCTTGATCCTAAACCGGTTCATCACCTCAATTTGAATGGCCTTTCACTAATAACTCCTAATCGCAAAGAAGCTTTTGAACTGGCAAATTTGCCCGATGAGACACGGACACAAAAACCGTTGGCGGACAAAAACTTGATACTTGTTGCGGAGCGGCTTCTGAGAGAGCTTCGCCCTGCAGTTTTGCTGATTACTCTCGGCGAGCTGGGCATGCTGTTATGCCAACGAGATCATCCGCCGTTCCATATTCCGACGGTCGCTCAGGAAGTATTCGACGTCTCCGGTGCAGGCGACACGGTGATTGCCACATTCACCCTTGCGATTGCGGGTGGTGCCTCGCCAGCAGAAGCTGCAATTATTTCGAATCATGCGGCCGGAATCGTGGTTGGCAAAATAGGGACAGCCACGGTGGCCTCAAATGAATTGCTGGCGAGTTTCCCTGACTAGTAGCCCATGAGCAAAATCACTACGGAAACTATTCGGGCGATGAAATCGCGCGGGGAGAAAATCGCTGCTCTTACGGCTTACGATTTTCCGATGGCTCGTCTGCTCGACGATGCTGGCATCCCGCTTCTGCTGGTCGGAGATTCTTTAGGCATGGTGGTGCTTGGGTATCCCGATACTACTCATGTCACCATTGAGGAGATGGAGCACCACGTTCGGGCGGTAGCTCGTGCCAAACCGAAAGCCCTCCTGGTTGCCGACCTTCCTTACCGAACCTACGAAAACGTCGACATGGCCGTAAAGACGGCGAAACGCCTGACCTTGGCCGGAGCGGAAGCGGTGAAAGCCGAAGGCGGCCGAGTCATTCTCGATCAGGTGAAAGCCATCATCGCCAGCGGTATTCCCGTATGCGGTCACCTGGGTATGCTGCCGCAACACGTGCTGGAAGAAGGTGGTTACCACGTCAAAGGTAAACAGGAGCACGAGCAACAAGCGTTAATGGCAGATGCGGATGCCCTCGCAAATGCAGGCGCTTTCGCCATTGTGCTGGAATTGGTTTCCGCCGTCGTGGCCGCAGAAATTAGCTCGCGTGTCCCCATTCCAACCATCGGGATAGGCGCTGGAAAAGATTGCGACGGCCAAATCCTGGTCACGCCCGATCTACTCGGCATGCTGCCGTGGTACAACCTTAAGCATGTAAAACCGAAGCTCAATGCCGCAGAACAAATGCGCACTGTCGTCCAGCAATGGAAATCCAGTGTTGAATCCCGTGATCCAGTGCCGGTGCCGGCCTCCCGCTAATTCCGCAAAGCGTCATGAAAAAGCTTTCTCACATTGATGCTCAGGGGGACGCTGCCATGGTTGATGTTTCGGCCAAACCCATAATGCAGCGTGAGGCCGTGGCCAGTGGAGAACTTCGGCTCCGGCCCGAAACGCTGCGACTGGTTGAGCAACATACGATTGCCAAGGGCAACGTCCTTGCCGCCGCCAGGTTGGCCGGAATTCTTGCGGCAAAAAAAACCGGAGAACTTATTCCCCTTTGCCATCCACTTCCACTGACCCATTGCGAGGTCAATTTTGAAATCCCCAAATCCCGCGACCGCATTATTATTACTGCCTCTGCCAAAATTGCCGCGCAAACGGGTATCGAAATGGAAGCGCTCACCGCTGTTTCCATCGCCGCCCTGACGATCTACGACATGTGCAAAGCAGTGGACAAGGGCATGAAGATTGGCGATATAAAATTGCTTTCGAAAACCAAACGCTGAGCCGAATTATGTCCATTTCTGTTGGAATTGTGACCGTTTCCGATCGCGCTTCGAAGGGTCTGTACGATGACCTCGGAGGGCCAGCCCTCAAAAAGGCTGCCGAAGGTTATGGTTGGAAAGTCATAGCCGATTCGCTCGTCCCGGACGAAAAGCGGGACATCCAAAGAGCTGTGCTCGAGCAAATCGCGAAGGGTTGTCAGTTGGTGCTATCCACCGGAGGCACAGGAGTTGCCTTGCGCGATGTTACGCCGGAAGCTTTGCGCGAAATTGCCATTCGCGAATTGCCTGGCTTTGGCGAGGTCATGCGCATTGAATCCATGAAAATCACCAAAAACGCCATCCTCTCCCGTAACCTCGCCGTCGTAGTCGATAAAACGCTGGTGATTTGCCTGCCCGGCAAACCCAGTGGCGCCGTTGAGTGTCTGGGCTTCGTGTCGGGCGCCATTCCGCACTGTGTAGAAGTCCTCCAAGAAATTCCTACGAGCTGTTAAAACGGAACTTTTTGCCATTGGCGCTGTTCAAACTTAAATTTCGAAATGGATATTGAAGGCTTAGTCGCTCTTGCCAATAGCAATGGCGCCAGTGATCTACACCTCGAAGCAGGTCTGCCAGCCGCTCTTCGGGTGCGGGGTTCATTGCGAACCATGGGCGACGCCCTGCCTCCTAAAACATTGTTGGAAATGGGACGGCAATTGCTCAGTGAGGAGCAATGGTCCCAGTTTCTCGAGCGGCGCTCCTATGACCTTTCAAAAACTATCAATGGCGTCCGTTGTCGCGTTAACGTGCTGCAGACCTCGCGCGGTGTCGGTTTCGCAATACGTTTGTTGGCTTCATTCCAGGCCACGATTGAAAAACTAAACCTCCATCCCGATCTCAAAAAGCTCGTTGCTCCAACGAACGGCCTCATTCTCGTAAGTGGCCCCACCGGTTCGGGAAAATCTTCCACTCTTGCCGCATTGATTCAGGAAATAAATCTCGCCGAGGCTCGGCATATCGTTACGATTGAAAGTCCGATCGAATACATGTTTCGGCCTCGTAAGTCGTACATTCGTCAAAGGGAAGTAGGACGTGATACTCCCAGTTTTGAACAGGCACTGCTGGATGCTCTGCGCGAAGACCCGGACGTGCTAATGGTTGGGGAAATGAGGGAACCCGAAACCATGCGGCTAACTTTGAGTGCCTCAGAGACCGGGCACCTGGTCATGGCCACCGTTCATTCCTCGACTTGCGCCGAAGCACTCCAGCGTGTCGTTTCGGCGTTTCCCTCTGAAATCCAAAGTGGCGTCGCTGCCCAATTGGCCGATTGCATTTTTGCTGTGATCTCCCAACGTCTTCGGTTCCGGCCCGAGCTGAACATTCGCGTTCCCGAATGCGAAGTGCTCATGGCCAGTCACGCAGTGAAAAACTTCATCCGTAATCGGGATTTTTTCAAAATTGCAAGTTCGGTAGAAACCGGCGCGGAGCATGGGATGTGGTCGTTCCAAAGATATCGCACATGGCTTGATAATCGAAAGAACTGGTATCGCCATGATGAGAACACCGACGTGCCTGATTCCGAGACTTCCGATAGCTCAGCTCCCCTCCCGCCAATTTCATCTCCGCCCGCAACAAATTCCGAAGTGCCTCCCGTCCTGCCTTCCTCAGCGCTCAAACTCCCTCGCTCCTTGGGCAAAACGAGTGACCGAATCGAAATCGAGCCAACCGAAGGCGAGTTCGGGCGTATCCTAAAAAGGCCTGGGGAAAAGTAGTGGAGAACACCGCGATTTAGCTCACACCATTGTGAATTATCTTCGCTACAGTAATTTCTTGGTTGCCACGATCATGATGGCAACATCAGTGCTTTGTGTTTCCGGCTGCGTGAGCGCAGCCAAAGCCAAGGCCGATGCAAGAGCGGCTTATAATGCTGGCCAGCAGGATGCCATGGCTCGCATGAGCCAGGTTGAAAAACTTAATATTACTGTTGTCGGACCGGTCAGAAATTCAGTCGTCGCGTGGAAAGAGGACCTCACCCTCGCCAACGCGCTGCTGGCGGCGGAATATTTGAGTAACACGGATCCCAGGCAGATTCTGATAGTGCGTAAAGGCATTGCTATCCCGGTCGACCCCAATCAATTGCTGAGCGGCAAAGACGTCCCTCTGCAGCCCGGTGATGTGATTCATCTCCAGCCTTAAAGAGCCCTTTACACTCTGTCCTCGACTTTGCCGGGCAGACTTCGGACCTTCAACCCGGTAATGACGGAGCCTGAGCCGCTTCAGCAAATCAATCGCACCTATGTGCGCTATCGAAACCGACAGCTTTCCTACTTCTCAGGATGCGATTATTTCCGGTTGTCGAGTCATCCCGCAGTCATAAGAGCCCTGGATAAGGGCTTGGAGAAATACGGCCTCAATGTAGCCGCTTCGCGCCTGACCACCGGGAACCATATTGTTTACCAGCAACTTGAAGCAGGCCTGGCGGATTTTTTTGACGCACCGTCCGCCCTGGCAGTTTCCACGGGCTACATGACTAACCTTGTGGTCAGCCAGGCGCTCGCCGGCAATTTTTCACACGTCCTGTTGGATGAACGAGCCCACCCTTCGCTGCAGGATGCCTCCCGTTTATTAAACTGCCCGATTTTCACGTTTCGTCATCTCGATATTTCACATTTGAAGCAAACTGCCGAACGCTGTGGGCCTGGTGCCAAAGTAATTCTGCTGACCGATGGCATGTTTTCTCATGATGGCGCTGCCGCTCCGTTGTCCAGCTATCTGCAGGTGCTGCCAACTGATGCGTGGCTACTGGTTGATGATTCGCATGCTGCCGGAGTACTCGGGCAAACTGGAAAGGGATCGTTGGAATATGAACGGGTGTCTCGCAGCCGCATCATTCAAACCATAACCCTCAGCAAAGCGTTTGGTGTTTATGGTGGCGCCGTGCTGGGGAAACGAACGCTACGCCAGGCGATTATCGATCGCAGCCCCATGTTCATTGGCTCAACTCCGCTCCCTTTACCGCTTGCATGTGCCGCGCTGGAATCGCTCCGGCTGCTTTCTGGCGATAAGTCTTTTCTCAAACGCCTCACCGAGAACACACGACGCGTTAAAGCAGGATTGCGCCGTCCTGCGCCTTCCGTCCCGAGTTCATCCTCGCCAGAAAAGAAGGGCAGGGCGTCCTCCTCCAAGGCTCCCCCACAGCTCCCCAGATCTGATTTTCCGCATCCCGGCCCGATTATTGGCTGGGTGCCCACTAATCCGGCGCAATCTGCCAGGATGAGCAAAGCCCTACTCAAAAATTCCATTTACCCTCCGTTTTTGCAGTATCCTAGTGGACCGGCGGGCGGTTACTTTCGCTTTGCCATCTCGAGCGAACATAGTCACGCCCAACTGGATGGGTTGTTGAAAGTTCTGAAGCGTGTTGAGTAAAACAATCCTCGATTTCTGAGGTCGCTTGCCGCCGCCCTCGTATTAGGCTAGTTTCCGCAAGCTATGGAAGAACACGCCGCGCCGATGCCGGGAGATAATCCGGTGCCACCACCTCCACCTTTCACGCCTCCTCCCTACACACAATCGGCTCCGCCCCCATTGCCGCCACCTCCAGTGCTGACCTCCCCTTACGGTGGTCGGCCTCCCAAAAAAGGGGGTCGCGGCTGGATGATTTTTGCCATCATTTTGCTGGTCCTTTTGCTCATCAGTTTCATGAGCAACCTCAGCAATTTCGCGAGGTCCGCCATGGGCTCAAAAGGGCATCATCCCCGCACCATTGGACCAAAACTGGAGGAAGTCCTGACCGAAGACAATGATGCTGCGAATAAAATTGCCGTTGTTGAGGTCAACGGAATTATCTCAAGCGGAACGAGAGAACAAGGTGCCTTCAGCCTCGTCGAAGTCATCAAGGCCCAACTCAAGGCTGCCGAGGACGATGATAAAGTAAAAGCGGTCATCCTGAAAGTGGACTCCCCCGGCGGAGAAGTGCTCGCCTCTGATGAGATTTATCGCGAGCTGACTGATTTTCAAAAAAAATCGGGCAAGCCAGTCGTGGCTTCCATGGGCAATCTCGCGGCATCCGGTGGCTATTACATCTCCGCTCCGTGTCGCTGGATTGTTGCCAATGAACTCACCATCACCGGCAGTATTGGCGTCATCATGCACGGATGGAATTACCGCGGCCTGATGGACAAAGTCGGCCTGCTCCCGGAAGTCTATAAAAGCGGCAAGTTCAAGGATATGATGAGCGGCGAACGCGAGCCCGACAAAATTCCTCCCGAAGAACGAAAAATGATGCAGCACATGATCGACGAAACCTACGGCCGATTCAAAACAGTTGTCGCGCAGGGTCGTGGTCAGGCCGCGACCAGCAATAAAGGTGAGGGCAAAGCGCTCGCTACCGATTGGGCCGATTACGCGGATGGCCGAGTGCTTTCCGGTAAGGAAGCTCTGGATTTGGGTTTCGTCGATGAACTCGGAAATTTCGAGGACGCCATAAAGCGTGCTCGGACGATTGCCGGCATTACCAAGGCCAACCTCATTGAATATCAGCAGCATTACGATTTCTCAGACATTTTTCGCTTGTTGGGAAAATCAGAAACGCCAGTGATTAAAGTTGATTTGGGCATGGACGCGCCAAAACTTCAGACTGGGCAGCTTTACTTTATTTCACCCACCTTCGCGCGCTAATCTGCGGTGAAAGGCGTTACCATAATCGAGCACCCGCTGGTGCAGCATAATTTAACGCGCCTCCGCGATAAGCGAACTGGTCCTCAGGAATTTCGCCGTGTGCTCAGCGAAGTGGCTGCCCTCATGCTCTATGAGGCAACCCGTTCCTTCACGCTGGAATCAGTCGAGGTAAAAACTCCGCTCGCTCAAACCCAGGGCAAAAAATTAAGGCGCGAAGTGGTTCTCGTTCCCGTATTACGCGCCGGCCTGGGCATGCTCGACTCGATCCTTCAACTGATTCCTCACGCGCGTGTTGGCTTCATCGGATTAAAACGCGAGGAAACAACTCTGCGTGCAATGTTCTATCACAAGAGTCTGCCGCCCGACCTGGGTAGATTCGAAGTCATCCTGATTGATCCAATGTTGGCCACTGGTGGCAGCGCCCTCGCTGCCATGGATCTCATGACCGAACTCGGCGCTCAACACGTGCGACTGGTAAACCTCGTTGCGGCACCGGAAGGAATTCGGCGGCTCCGAATGCGTTACCCCAGGCTTCCCATTTTTACGGCCGCCGTTGACAAACAATTGAACAGCAAAGGCTACATTGTTCCTGGTCTGGGCGACGCCGGTGACCGCCTGTTCGGCGTCTAAAGTAAGCTAGAGCCGTGGTGCAGCGGGTTTGTTCGGCGGCATGAAAGCCAGTGCGCCTTTCACTTTGGTTTTTCGTTTATAAACCTTGTCACCGCACGTAACAAAAAGCATGTCCAAATTCGGTCCGCCAAACTTCACATTGGAAAGATATCGGTTTTGCGGACGCGGAATGATCGCATTTACCCGGCCGGCCTGGTCGCAAATCTGCACACCCATCTGGGTTGCAATATAGAGGCGGCCGTCCGTATCCACAGTCATGCCGTCCGCCTGGCTCCCGGTCGCCCCGTCGCTCATGTGCAACCAATAATAGCGCTGTTTATTTGTGAGACTCCCATCCTCTTCAACACTGTAGGAATACACAAATTGTCCAGACGTGTCGGCCACGTACAACAGCGATTGATCCGGTGAAAGACAAATTCCGTTGGGATAAGGAATGCCCGTGTCCACCGCCCTTTTTTCGTTCTTCGTGTTGAGCAGCCACACCGTCTGGTCGGGGGGATCCGTGAAGTAAATATTCCCATTGTGAGCGACAATAATATCGTTTGATGGTACATCCTTGAGCACTACCTCTTCCTTGCCGTTCTCCTCGTAGGCCATGATCTGTTTTTTGCCGTTTTCACAGGCATAAAGTTTACCATTCGGCCCAAAAGCCAGGCCGTTGGCTCGATTGCTGTTTTCTTTAAACAAAGCTATTGCCCCCTCAAGGCCCACTTTATAAATGCGGCTGGCCTGGATATCTGTGAAATAGAGTTCACCTTTCTCGTTCGCTGCCGGGCCCTCCGTAAATCGGTAACCGCCACCGACCCCCTGCCAATCTTCACCGGGCATTAGAATATCATTTAATGGCTGTCGGGACTTATTCTCGGGGTTTGCCCTAATCGGCGCCGGATAATCCCGCCAAAGCCAGCGAAGCACTTCAGGAAAAAGGGCGGTTGCCTGCTTGCTGTTATGGCCGCCTTCACCCCATTTGTGTGCCACGTCATATCCTGCGAACTCCAGTGCCGATAACATTCCCTGGTTCGCTAGGAACCAGTCGCCTCCGTAAATATTTTGGTCATGGCTCCCGTCCTGCAGAAAAATCCGGAGCGGCTTCGGCTCCGTTTTGCGAATCAGGGTCGGGTAAATATTTCCGCCACGCAGACCCACATAGGTGCCCACATTGCTGAATACTCTCCGAAATGCATCCGGACGCTCCCATGCTGCCGTGAACGCGCAAATCCCGCCGCTGCTCGCTCCCGCAATGGCTCGGTCATTACCGTTCGTGCTCAAGTTCAGCTTTTGCTCCCTAATAATGTGCGGGAGCAGTTCCTCTAACAAAAATCGCGCGTAATTATCGCCTAAACCGTCGTATTCATAGCTCCGATTAAACCGATCGAGCGCATTGGTCGACGATGCCCTTACTCGCCCGTGCATGACAAAGATTCCAATCAAAGGCGGAATCTCCTTCTTATGAATCAAATTGTCGAAAACTACGGGTGCGTTGTATTGGATCCCGTCCTGAAAAATCATGACCGGCGCTGGTTTCGAACCGTCATACTGTTTAGGCACGTACACCCAATAATCCCGGACAGTGCCTGGAAAAATTTTGCTCTGGTTAAAACTATACTTCGTCACCTCACCTTTGGGCGCATCGGGCTGCGGCTTTGAATCCGGTCCCGGCGTTTCTTCGTCAGCCGCAAAGAGGCGAAGGGTCAAAGCCAGCAGGCAAATAGTTATACCAGGTAAACGCATGGCGAACTTGAAAATTGAACCAGGGAATGACCCACTAGCCGAATACTAATTAGACCACCGTCACCGTATTTACCAGCGAACCTATCCCGGATATCCCGATCGCCACCACATCACCTTTCTGCAGCGTAAAATTGTCCGCTGGCACCACTCCGGTTCCCGTCAACAATACTACGCCATAAGGAAACTCCTGGCTACGGAAGAGAAACTTCCCAAGTTCTTGAAACGTCCGCTTCAATTGCCCAACCAATGTTTCTCCGGAAAATACCGTCTTTCCTCTTCGCCGAATCTGCACCCGAATTTTCCACTCGCGCGCCGTCGCCTCCGTCGAACCAATCTGCACCCAGGGCCCCAATGCGCACGAACGCGAATAAATTTTGGCTTGAGGCAGATAGAGTAAATTCTCCCCTTCAATATCCCGGGAACTCATGTCATTGCCGATCGTATAACCGGATAAAGCCCCCTTGGAATTGAAAACCAGCGCGAGTTCGGGTTCCGGCACGCTCCAACGCGCGTCCCGCCTGATGCCGATCGGCGCTCCCGGCCCCACAACCTTGTGTGGTTGGCATTTGAAAAAGAGTTCCGGCCGCTCGGCTTCATACACCTTGTCGTAAGCTGTCGCGCTAAAATCGCTTTCCTCCATCCGCGCCTTCTTGCTCCTCAAGTAAGTGACCCCAGCGGCCCATACCTCCTGCCGTTCCACCGGCGCGAGCAGCTTCAAATCATCGATCGATACGCGCGGCAAATTCGCTTTTTCCAGCTTCTCCAGGTATGACCGCCCGTGCTCCGACTCCAATAATTCCTCTATGCTGCGGATTCCGGCTGCAGTCACATCGAGTACGCTCAAGGAATTGGACACCAGGCCAACGCGCACATCACCTGCTCTATTCTGAAATCGACAGAGTTTCATGCTAAGGAACTGATTTTACTGTGGGTTTATTTTCCGGGAGTTCGGCAGCCGCCTCGCGTAACTGCTGCGCTGCTTTCGGCAGGAGAAACGCCAACCCCGCCGCGATCAGCATTCCAACTCCTAATGCACTAAACGCGACCGATGTATTATGATATATGTTCATTAACCAGCCAGCAATATAGGGCCCAGCGAAGCCGCCCAAGTTGCCGAAAGCATTTACCATTCCTACCACTAAACCCACCGCACCTCGAGGCAATGTCTCACTCGGGATTGCCCAAAACGGAGCCATGGCCACAAATGGTCCAGGAATGGCCAGACACATCAGCCCATAGGAAATCCAAAAATGGTCCTTCAGCAGCACACTCAAAATGAGGGTCGTTCCGCTCAAAATGTACGCCGCCGCCACGTGGCCGCGACGTTCATGAGTTTTATCCGAATGCCACGAATTAATAATCATCAACACCGCCGTAACTACATAAGGAATCGCAAATAGAATTCCATACTGAGTCCCGTTATACCCGCGTCCCTTCAGTCCTGTCGTAAAAAAGGTCATACACCCGTAAGCCGCGCAATTATGCAGAAAGTAAATCGCCAGCATCACCGCGATCGACGGATTCGCCAAACGCTTCATCCACGAAACCGCTTGCACTGGCTCCAGGTCAGCCGCCTCCCTTTTAAGTGTTGTTTCCAAATAGTTTAATTCCTCCGTCGAAAGCCATTTTGCCTCTCGTGGATGATCCCGTATGAAAAACCACCAGATCGGCAGCCAAATAAAAGGCAATGCGCCTTCCATAATGATCATTGTTTTCCACCCATAATGTCCCAGCAGCCACCCCGTAAAAGGCGCCGATCCGGCTACCGCTAAGGGCTGGCACAAATTCCAGTAGGCATTCGCGCGCGCCCGCTCATGCCGCGGAAACCAGTTGGCCAGCAAAACCGTCGTCGCCGGGAAAACACCACTCTCCGCAACTCCAAGGAAAAAGCGCGCTACCTCGAACTGATGGAAAGTTTTCGCCAGCCCGCAAAACACCGCGCACACGCCCCACGCCACCAGAAAAATCGCAATTACTTTCCGCGCGCTCCAATGTGATGCCAGGTACCCTCCCGGAATTTGCAAAAGCAGATAGCCAAAAAAGAAAATCCCTGCCGCCTCTCCCTTTAGCTTATCGTCCATCATCAGGTCCTTCATCATCGATGAAATGGACGGGTCCAGGGCGAGGGAGATGTTGGTTCTATCGACGTATGAAATCGTGTACATGATCAACGCGACCGGAATGATGCGAAGCCAGCGTTGTTGTCTCATACGGCAGCCGTTGTTGTAACAGACCAAATATTCCCGAGTCGATATCCAATTGCTCGTTCCCCATAATTCTCCTTTGTCCGAAGCGCTTCACCTGATTGAATACTTCGATGCATGATGGTGATGATTTACTGGAACGCGACTCTCCGGAAATCTACCAAATCCAAACCAGCGTTCCTGGGCCGGAGGGCCGCTTGCCTCTTACCGAGGAACTCTTGCGCCATGCCCCCAGTGGCGATCTGTTTGGCCTTACTCAAAATGTCGGCATGGGCTGGAACTCAGCCGATGCGGCTCGCAAACAATTCCTGATCCTTAGCACCCAGGGCGGCGTGCGCGCTCCGGATGGCAAGCCCATCGCGCTCGGGTACCATACCGGCCACTGGGAAATTGGGCTTCTGGTCCAGGCAGCGTCCGAAACTTTTCGCCAGCTCGGCACCATACCTTTCGCTGGTTTCTGTTCGGATCCGTGTGATGGCCGTACTCAGGGCACCGTCGGAATGTTCGATAGCCTTCCTTATCGCAACGATGCCGCCACCGTGTTTCGTCGCCTGGCGCGCTCGCTCCCCTTGAGAGCCGGTGTGCTCGGTATCGCCACCTGTGACAAAGGCCTCCCTGCAATGATGATGGCCCTGGCCGGCCTTCCGGATCTTCCCTGCGTTATTGTCCCCGGCGGAGTTACTCTGCCTCCCACGAATGGCGAGGACGCCGGAGCGGTGCAAACGCTCGGAACTCGATTTTCCCACGGCCTGATTACCTTGAGCGAAGCCGCAGATCTGGGCTGCCGTGCGTGTGCCTCTCCGGGCGGAGGTTGTCAATTTCTCGGCACTGCTGCCACTTCTCAAGTAGTAAGTGAGGCCCTGGGACTTTCGCTTCCTCATTCCGCGCTGGCACCTTCCGGACAACCCGTCTGGTTTGATCTCGCGCGCCGTTCCGCCCGTGCCCTGGCTGACTTGGACAGCCGCCAGATTCGCACCCGCGATATCCTCACGCGTGCGAGTATTCATAACGCTATGGTGGTGCATGCTGCCTTTGGCGGCTCAACCAACTTGCTTCTCCATATCCCGGCTATCGCCCATGCCGCGCATTTGCCACCTCCCACGGTCGATGATTGGATTGCGGTCAATCGCCGTGTGCCTCGTTTAGTCAGTGTCCTTCCGAATGGCCCCGTCCACCACCCAACGGTTCGCGTTTTTCTGGCCGGCGGCGTTCCTGAAGTCATGTTGCATTTGCGAAAACTCGGCCTGCTCGAAACCGGTGCGCTCACGGCCAGTGGAAGAACGCTGGGTGAAAATCTGGATTGGTGGGAGAAATCAAAACGTCGGACGCAATTTCGACAACTCCTGCAACAGCTCGATCACTTTGCCCCTGAGGACGTCATCCTGCCTCCCGATTTGGCCCGCGAACGTGGGCTGTCCAACACCCTGGTTTTTCCGCGTGGTAACCTTGCCCCCGAAGGCTCAGTCGTAAAAGCCACCGCGATTGACCCTTCGTTGCTTGATTCCGATGGCGTTTATCGAAAGGAAGGTCCCGCGCGCGTTTTTGTTTCCGAAAAGGATGCCATCGAGGCGATCAAAGCCGGCCATATCCGTGCCGGCGATGTGATGGTTCTGACCGGTGTTGGTCCGCTTGGTACCGGCATGGAGGAAACGTATCAAGTCACCGGTGCCCTCAAGCATGTCCCGTTCGGCAAACACGTCGCCCTTTTGACCGACGCGCGTTTCTCTGGCGTCTCCACCGGAGCATGCATTGGTCACATCGGACCGGAGGGTCTTGGGGGCGGACCCATTGGCAAAGTGCTGGATGGCGACATCATCCGCATCGAAATCGATACCAGAAAAGTTGAGGGTTTGATCGAGCTCGTCGGCGACGCGAATCGTCGATTTACCCCGGATCAGGCGATCTATACGCTGACGCAAAGGCAAACCCGCGCGGATCTGGCTCCCCATCCGGCGCTACCTGAGGACACTCGATTGTGGGCAGCCTTGCAGCAGGCGAGTGGCGGCACCTGGGCAGGTTGCGTTTATGACGAAGCCCGCATTACCGCAGCCCTGGCGAAATCCAATATTTAAGCTCCGCGGGAATCAGGGCGTAGTGGCTGCCCGATAATATCGGCTCGGTGCATTGCTCGCCTGAAAATCCACAAAGGTAAAAGTCCCCCCAACGCTGGTCGTGTTGGTGTGAATCGGGCTCCATTGGCTCATATCGCCGCTGCTTTCAATGATACAGCGGCGGTTCGGACCTCCGGAGATCAGCAATTGCAATGGACTCGCCTGGCCCAGGGCAGTGAGCTGAAGCGGTGGGCTCAGCGCTTTCAAAACATTCAACCTTCCCCCGGTGCTGCATTTGCCAGCAAGCGATGGCAGCGCATCGGTCCCATCCAGCAATCGTCGAATGGCGAGTCTGTAATCTTCCGCCGGAAATCTTGCTAACACCAGCGCCAGCGCACCCGCAACATACGGTGCCGCAAAGGAAGATCCATTGCCCGCCAGATAAAATGAATCGGTCGCCGCAAAGGTTGAATAAATTTGTTCTCCGGGCGCAACGAGGTGAACATTGGTAGCACCGTAGTTGGACGGCGCTGCCAGCAGGTCGCCTCGTGTGCTGTAACCAACTGAGACCACATTATCTAAAGGATAGCACGCGGGATAAGTCGGTAAGGTATCGACGTTTTGTGTGCTGTTGCCCGCCGCCGCGACCAGGATGATACCCGCCTCCCGCAAGCTAACCACGGCGTTCGAAAGCGCGGCGGACTCCGCAAATCCAAAACTTGCATTAATAATTCTCGCTCCGTTTGTGGCCGCGTAATCCATGCAAATGATCGCGTCCGAAACATTGCCCACACCAAAATTATTAAAGCACTTGCACGCCATGAGCTGTGTTTTCCATGCCACACCCGTCACCCCTTTCCCGTTATTTCCCACTGCGCCAACGATACCCGCCACCTGGGTTCCGTGACCCGCATCGTCACTTGGATCAAAATTGTGGGCCAGGGCATTAAGCCCATGGCTTCCGTTATCAGGGCTGGTCCACATATTCGCCGATAAATCTTCGTGGGTGTAACGTGCTCCCGTGTCCAGGATCGCGATGATAATGTTGCTCGCTGAATTTATGAGATTCCACGCTTCCGTAACATGAATATCCGCTCCTGCCGCGCCTCCCGCTTGTCCGGTGTTGCTCAATCCCCACAACGTGCCATCAAGGAACTTCGGATCATTCGGCAGGGCAGCCACCTGACCCACTATGTCCGCTTCTGCAAATTCCACCAACCCGCTCTCTTTGTATTCGCGAATCAAGGTCGCGCTCTTTGTTCCCCCAGGGACTTGCAGTATTTGCAGCCCTCCCATCCTCGGCAAAGTTTGAAACACCTTGCACCCTCGTGCCTGGTGGAGTTCACGCAACTTTTCTCCTGCCCTCGCTGTTTTCGGTTTCACCAGGATGCGTGTCTGGGCCTCTGCTGCTATTGCGCAAAAAACAAATATCAGACTTCCTGCCAACCAATATCGCGACAGACTGAAAAAATGTGAGCAAACGATCGAAGCGTTCATCGAATTTAACCGCCAATAGATTAACCAAAACGCACAGCAGCATCCAGCTTTTTGAACCCCTCCTACCCCGGGACTTTTAATCCTGCGCAGCCAAAATTCTCCGAGCTTCTACGGCAGGGTCATCCTCAACTCGCCTAAAGAGCCGGTAGGTCGTGACAAATTCCTTTTGTTCCCCAACCGCAAGCCGGTAAAGCGGTCCCAGGCATTCCAATTCCACGTACGCCGCATTGGTGCCCGGATTGGTGTACACTTCCGTATTGCAGCCTCCGTCCGGGTATGAGGCTGCCGTTAAACCGCTCACCCGCGGCGCATCGATGCGTAAGCCGAGGTTTGCCCCGATCCATACGAGCGAATCAGCGTCGAATCCAAGTTTATGGCTCTGCCCAGCCGCCGCATCTCGTGTAAAGGAGATCAATCCATTCGCGTTTGTGAAGTTAGCTGGTATTCCCGTCCCCAATTGATAAAAGCCATTGGTGAAAATCGTCGCGCTGGGTGTCTGCACATAGCACCCGACTGGGTCCTGCAGTTGCGTGATCACCCAGGTCCCGAGTGATTTATTAGTCCACGCCGTGGCGCCCGTCCTTTGGAATACCGTTTTGATCCGCATGAGCGGTTGCTCAAAATCGAGTGAGATCACCCGGCTCACTCGAATCTGATACACAGGGTCAACGCCTCCAATCAGTGTGACAATCCCATTGGTTAAAAAGATTTGATACGGACTCCCGTCAAACCCGGAAGGTGGAGGCCATCCCCAATCTGACTGCGGTGATGGCCAGGCCTTGTCTCCTCCAAAGCTGCCTTCGGTGTTCCAACTCGTCGGAGTCGCCGTACCACCATAAAGATGCGAGTTCTCCCAAAAAGGACCGTTCGTTTCTCCCACAAATCTATATTGCAGCACGCGTCCCGCCGCTGGAACTACTACTGCTTCAACCAGGCCGTTGTTCAACGTGACCGCATTCGTCCAGCCATGGTATTCGGATTTGATCGTCTTGTTCGGTTCGTTGACTTTGGCTCGTACAAACCCCTGCGCTCCTGCGGTTGCAATCGCGCTCGTCCAGCTCAAGTTCGAGGATTCCGCGAACAACGTTGCCTTGGATATCCAATGCAAAAGATCCGAAGAGACCTGCCACGTATAAAAAAGGCCGATTTGCGCACCAAGCTCCACCACCAGGTTGCTTCCATACGATTGGCTGGCTTTCAGCACCGGTGCTTCCGGTTGCGCCAGCAATAACCGCACGGAGAGAACGAAAGTAATAATCGACCAAATCACAACATAACGAAGCGATGTTCTTGAGCGCATGGTCGGCTCAAGCTTACTCGCTTCTTTTCAACTGAATATGGGTATTTTCATCAATTCTCCGTCTTTCACTGCGGATTGATGCGCCACAATCCCCGCCACCGTCAGGTTTAGCGCCACGGCCACATTCACTAACGGCTCACGTTCCTGCAAAATCGACGTCACAAACTCATCCATCAGGTAACCGTGGGACCCGCCATGGCCACCGGCCGGAACACCCGGAGGAAGGGGAGGGCGTTTCAATTCCGGCAGCGATTTTTCCAAACCTTCGTATTTGCCATAGAACGTCCCTCTGTCCCCTCGAATGCGTCCCATCTCCCCTCCATAACCAGGAGTGTCCCAACTCACGGCCATGCGTGCCATGCCGCCTTCGCTTGTCCGAAAGAGTGCGATCTCTGTTCCAAACCCGTTCTTGTATTGATTATTCGCGGCCTGCAGATGACCCAATTTGCTTGGTATCCCCAGGCAACTCACTGCCGTGAATCGGCCTTTGGTGACGCACCCATAGTAGGCATTCGAATGCGTCGGATAGAATTGGGGAGGCAAACCGATTCGCCACCCTTTGTACGAATCAATCGGCTCCGGCATATAGTGATAGTACTCGCCTTCGGAATAGAGCAATCGACCAAATCCGCCCTTCTCATAAATCTGCCGCATCGCGTACAAGTCTTCATGAAAGCAGGACGTTTCAAACATCATGTAATTTTGCCCGGTTTTCTTTACCGTTTCGTATAATGCGTGCGCCTGCTCTAAACTTCCGAAAACCGCGGGCACTGCCGATGCCGCATGTTTGCCATGCTTCAGCACCTCAATGCAATGCCTGGCATGGCTGGGTGCGTCGGTAGCCACAAACACGGCTTCAATTCGTGGATCCTTCACCAATTCCTCAAGTGATGGATACGTCTTGTCGCACCTGCATGCCTTGGCCAGCTCCGCGCATCGCTCGGGAATTAAATCGCTCACCGCGGTGATCTCCACATTCGGATGGTTCTGAAATCCAAAATCCGCTCCAAACTTGCAGACGCCATAGCCAACAATTCCCATTCGAATTTTTCGCTCAGAAATCGGTTTCCAACCCTTCGAGGCGTTCGGGTCGGTGGGGGCCCGTTCAAATCCCTGAATGGGATTCGGCGCAGCCATCGCGCCAGCCGCAAATCCCATGCTGCCCGCCGCCAAACTCATGGAACGCAGAAACGTTCGCCGTGAGAACTGCTGCCGTCCGGCGCCCGAACCACGTAAAAAATTGGGAAGCATCCCGCAGGATTGGAGCCTCACGCAGCGGCGTCAAGGCGGGAAACATGAGGCTTCTTAGTGCCTAATCCACTGCATTTGCGATCCGCATGGGCGCGCAAGGATTGCCGCGTTGCGTTCTCGATGACTTCGCTTACAGTTTCGTCCATGGCTGCGGGGTCCGAGAGGGCACAACCCAATCACGTTCTGGCAATTAACAGTGGTTCCTCGAGTATTAAATTCGCGCTGTACCGCGTCGCGAACCTGCTCGAGTTGGTGCTCAAGGGAAAATTTGAACGGGTCGGTCTGCCCAACGGCGAGTTGAAGACCACGCACGTGCTAACCGGCGAAACTCAGTCTCGCCCTCTTTCAATCCAAAACCACGCGGCCTGCGTGCCCCCGTTGATTGAACTGCTGGAAAACACCGTCCGCTGGGATGCCGTTCAGGCGATCGGCCACCGCGTTGTTCATGGCGGCAGCCGATTCACTGAATCCCAGTTAGTCACGCGCGCCTTGCTGGACGAATTGCATCGGCTCGGTCCCTTCGTGCCGGATCACCTTCCTTCCGGCATCATGCTCATCGAAGTCATTCATAAGGAATATTCCAACGTCCCGCAGTTTGCCTGCTTCGATACCGCCTTTCATCGTACGATGCCGCGCGTCGCCAAACTGCTTCCCATCCCGCGTCGCTTCGAAGCCAAGGGAATCCAGCGCTACGGGTTCCACGGTCTTTCCTACTCATTTATCATGCAGGAGCTCTCGCGTCTCGCTCCCGGCAGCGTCAACGGCCGTCTCATCCTTGCGCACCTCGGGAACGGCGCCAGCATGGCCGCCGTCAAAAATGGCCGGTGCATTGATACCTCGATGTCCTTTACTCCCACGGGAGGATTTCTTATGAGCACGCGCAGTGGCGATCTGGATCCCGGGCTCCTGACGTATCTGTCCCGGGTCGAAGGCATGACCGGCGAACAGATCCATCTCATGACGAACAAAGAATCGGGTCTGCTCGGTATTTCGGAAACCAGCCCGGATATGAGGGACCTCCTGGGTGCGGCCAGCACGGATGTTCGTGCCGTCGAAGCGGTCTCGCTGTTTTGTTACCAGGCGAAAAAGTGGCTCGGTTCTTTTGCCGCGGCGCTCGGCGGTCTTGATACCCTCGTCTTTGCGGGCGGTATCGGGGAAAACGCCGCGGATGTTCGCACGCGCATTTGCTCCGGCCTCGATTTTCTAGGGCTCCAGCTCGATGCCAGCCGCAATCAGTCGGGCGCTCCCATCATTTCACCCGACCACGCCAAAGTCACCGTCCGGATCATTCGCACCGACGAAGAACGATTCATCGCCGACTCCGTTTTGAAGTTGTTAGCTTCCTCCGATAGATCTCCCCCACCAACACCATAAAAATGAGACCGTTATGAACCAAGTCACTCGGAAACCGCTCGATGCCCAAACTCTCGCCCGCATTGATGCCTATTGGCGCGCCGCAAATTACCTCTCGGTCGGCCAGATTTATTTACTGGATAACCCTCTACTCAGAAAACGGCTCAAGCGCGATCACATCAAAACTCGCCTGCTCGGTCACTGGGGCACCACACCCGGGCTGAACCTGATTTACGTCCATCTCAATCGCGTCATCAAGGAACGGCAGCTAAATATCATTTACATTACCGGTCCGGGTCACGGTGGACCAGGACTTGTGGCCAACACGTATCTCGAAGGCACATATAGCGAATTCTATCCCAATATTACCCAGGATGAAGACGGCATGCGGAAGCTCTTCAAACAGTTCTCTTTTCCCGGCGGCATTCCCAGCCACGTCGCGGCCGAAACTCCCGGTTCCATTCACGAGGGCGGTGAGTTGGGCTATTCCCTGACTCATGCGTTTGGCGCCGTGTTTGATAACCCAGATTTGATTGCTGCCTGTGTAATCGGTGACGGCGAAGCCGAGACCGGAGCGCTGGCTGCCAGTTGGCATTCCAATAAATTCCTGAATCCTATTCGCGACGGAGCGGTTTTGCCCATCCTGCATCTCAATGGCTATAAAATTGCCAATCCAACCGTTCTCGCCCGCATACCTGAGGATGAATTGGCGCAGTTGCTTCAGGGTTATGGTTACAGACCCTATTTGGTTTCCGGTGACGATCCTAACCTGGTCCATCAAAAATTGGCTGCCACCTTCGATGAAGTGTTCGCTGAAATTAAGGTACTGCAGGAAAATGCCCGTACCAAAGGCCTGAAAAAACGTCCGGAATGGCCCATGATTGTCCTGCGAACTCCCAAAGGCTGGACGGGCCCAAAAATCGTGGATGGCAAACAAGTCGAAGGCACTTTCCACGCGCATCAGATTCCGATGGGCGACATGAACCGACCGGAACATATCCGCATCCTGGAGCGCTGGATGAAGAGTTACCTTCCGGCCGAGTTGTTTGATCGCGCCGGCAAGCTCGTTCCTGAGTTAGCCGCTCTTGCACCCGAGGGGAATTTAAGAATGGGCGCCAACCCGCACGCGAACGGCGGTCAACTCTTGCGCGACCTGAAAATGCCGGACTTCCGCGCCTACGCCGTGAAGGTCCCAACTCCCGGGTGCGTTCAGGCCGAGGCGACCCGGATTCAGGGTGAGTTGGTGCGCGACGTGCTCAAAGGTAATCCCAGTTCCTTCCGCGTTTTTGGCCCGGACGAAACCGCCTCCAATCGATGGAATGCTGTCTTCGGAGTCGATAAGCGTTGTCTGGTTGCAGATATCCTCAAGACCGATGAATCGGTTTCCGCCGATGGCCGTGTCATGGAAGTCCTCAGCGAACACCTCTGCCAGGGCTGGCTGGAGGGTTACCTGCTCACCGGGCGCCATGGCTTTTTTAATTGTTACGAAGCCTTCATCCATATCATCGATTCCATGTTCAATCAGCACGCGAAATGGCTCAAGGTCTCGCGTTGCATTCCCTGGCGGCGGCCCATCGCTTCCCTGAATTATTTGTTGAGTTCTCATGTCTGGAGGCAGGACCACAATGGCTTCAGCCATCAGGACCCTGGTTTCATCGATCATGTGGTGAATAAAAAAGCCGAAGTGATTCGCGTTTATCTTCCACCGGACACGAACACGCTCCTGTCCGTCACCGACCACTGCCTTCGCTCCCATAATTACGTCAACGTCATCGTAGCCGGCAAACAGCCCGCTCCCCAATGGCTCGATATGGACGCCGCCGTGCGCCACTGCACGAATGGCCTGGGCATCTGGGAATGGGCCAGCAACGATCGCGGCGGCGAGCCGGACGTCGTTATGGCCTGCTGCGGAGATGTACCTACGCTGGAGACTCTGGCTGCAGTCGATATCCTCCGCCAACATTTGCCGGAATTAAAGGTGCGCGTCGTCAACATTGTAGACCTCATGAAACTCCAACCAGCCACCGAACATCCTCACGGCTTGACCGACAAAGATTTTGATGTGCTGTTTACGGTTGATAAACCTGTGGTCTTTGCCTTCCACGGATATCCCTGGTTGATCCACCGTCTGACCTATCGCCGCACCAATCACAAAAACCTTCATGTTCGCGGATACAAAGAAGAGGGCACCACGACGACGCCATTTGACATGGTGGTAATGAACGACCTCGATCGTTTTCATCTCGTCGGTGATGTCACCGACCGTGTTCCCGAGTTAGGCGCGAGCGCTGCCTACCTCAAGCAGCATCTGAGCGAAAAACTCATGCAGCATCGGGAGTATATCCAGCGGTATGGCGAGGACATGCCTGAAGTCCGTGACTGGCAATGGCGCGCCATGGCCGCCAAAGGCAACGCCCCCGGTAATGACCTAAAACCACCTTACAAACCGAGGCGCAGGAAATAGACCCCCGTCCTCTCGGGCGTTGGAAAAGCGGCAATTTAAAAGAAAAAACCCGGCGGTATTGGGGATGGGGTATCCCGCTGAAAATTATTGCCGCCGGGCAGTGAATAGAGTCCCAGATTTGCTCCTTACACTCAATCCGAATTAGTACGGATACTCTCATGGCGGCGTGATGGGTGACTTTTCAACAGAAGCTCGCTCAGGAGAACCAACTGACACTGGAACAAACGGGGCCGTGGGACTCAAACTGGGTCTTTGGATGTAGATTGACTCGGAATGGCATGGGGAATTTGGAAGGGCCGTGGCGAATCTGTGGCAAGAGAACGCGCGAAAATTTGTGCAAAGCCGTTTTTGCACGTGCAAAATCCTGCAAAATTAATTTCCCGATCTTCTATGAACAGGCAACCCATAGGATAGGCATTTTTGATTTGCGGTTCGGAGCGTCCCACGGGGTAGAAAAGCGGCAGGCAATGCCGCGTTTTACCGAGGAAAACTGTGTGAGTCTTGGAATCGTGTTTGTGAGATTCTTAGGATTGGTCCAGCTGACTGGGTTTACTCTGCCCACGTGCTATCTCATAGGTTGGCTAAAAACATGGGAAATACAGCTGGTGAGGTTGTGGCAGGAGTCGTAGCGAACTGCGTGCTGTCCCATAGCGACGCAAAATAGTTTGGAGATCCCACCGTTCCCACACCACGGCGCGCACCGTGGTCCAAACACGGATGAAACTGTGCTGCCAGCGACTGACATAGGCCAAATACTTTAACAATACATAAACCAGGAGTGCCATCCACAGTTGCCATTGCACGGCATTGAGGCTGTTGCCCAGAAAATCGCTGAGTTGTAAGGTTTGCTTAAGCTGGCGGAAGAAGACCTCAATTTCCCAACGGCAGCGATACAAGTCGGCCACACTACTGGGTTGCCAATCCAGGTTATTGGTCAAAAACTCCAGTTCCACGTCCTGTCCATCGATCGGGATCAGAGCCAGGACTCGCCGCAACTTCTCGGGGTACAACTCCTTACTTTTGGGTCCTTGCAGCCGAATCACGTCGTCACGCAAAATGCGGCCCTGCGCTTTTTTGAGCCGCCGTTTAACCACGCGAAAATCTTGCCGCTCCAACGTGCGCGTTACCCAAAAGACTCCCCGCTGCGTTAACTGCCACAGATGGCGCAAGTCCTTATAGGCCCGGTCAAATACCACTATTTCCCCAGACCGCATTTGCGCATGGATATCCAAACTCACTTGCCCAAGTTTGGGGTACGAGCACGCGTCGCTTAGTCGCCGTTCATCGCGCTTCATCGCGGTTAATCGCGGTTCGTCCTTTTTGATTCCGGGGTTCCTAGTGGGCCAACCCGGGATTGCTTGGTGGCAAGCAGCGCATCGATAGGCGGTTTGGCCGGCCATATAGCCATCCGTCTGGGCATGAAGGCTTGCAGCTCATGAAAAAGTTGAAAGGGGTTGATTATTGAATTGCGGTCAGCAAGGTGCGTTGGCGGAGCTGCATTTATAGTCGGGCCTGCCTGGCTGAATCGAAAACACTTGCGCCGCCGACTGACCTCGGCAAGGAACCTTGGATTTATTTGTGGCAATCAGGCGTGAGTAGAGATGAAAATATTTTTCGATGGTGTGCTCAAATGAGAACCTTGCCTGGGCAACTTTTCGGCAGACATTTGGATCCAGTCGCTCACAAGCGGTAATGGCTGCAGCCATTTGCGGAATATTATTCACGAGGAAGCCAGTTTTGCCATCCTCGATAAGCTCCGCCAGTGCTCCGGAGGGAAAAGCGACGACCGGAGTACCGGAGGCCAGCGCTTCCATGGTGACCAGCGAACTCGTCTCCGGGGCCGTGCTGGGGACAACCAGGCATTTGGCGGCTGATAATAACCGGCGTTTGCGTTTGAATCCGAGCGCTCCAATGAATCGTCGCTTGCCACCCAGCCGCGGCAGTATCTGCTCGGCAAAATAAGTGCGATGACTTTCATAGCCGAATACTTCGCCGGCAAGCAAGAGGGGGACACGGGCCAGTGCGGCGGCGTCCAAAGCCAGGTGAAACCCTTTCTCAGGGCAAATGCGTCCAAGGGCGAGAGCAAAATTTCGTTTCGCATGCAAGGCCGCGAACCGGGCCACCTCAACGCCATTCTCAATGGGTGGCAGCAGATAACTGCAACGAGGGCAGGACCGGTGCTGGCTGAGTGAAACGCAGTGGACATACGTGTGAGGTCGAGTGGCGGCAAACAGTTCCTGGGGATACCAATGAGGCGGCAAGTGAAGGGTTATTAACGTTGGGGTGGTTCCGGACGGCAAATAATCATAGGCATCGATGCCATGAAGATGAACCAAATCCACTTTCCAGTGCCTTAAAGTGTGTTCGATGGCCTCGCGGTGAGCCCTGACCGCCCGGGATTTGGTGGCATTATCCAGTCGATTTGGCGGATACGGGCTCGGAATTAATGTGCCAGCGACCTTGGAGCCACTGCTGGCCAGGACCAACGAGCGATGACCGGCCCGGACCAAGCCGTAGTCCAGCGAACTCAGCACTTGTTCGGCACCACCTACGGAATCCGGCCCCACGGACGCAAGTGGATAGGCGACATTAAGGATAGTCAAGGACATGCGGAGGTGGTTTCGAAAACCGAAACCTCGTCGCCCGTTCGAGGTGCTGTGCGTTGCAAACGCTTTTCAGCAGCAGTTGCCAAATCACGCCAGGCAGCGCCGGCCATGCCCCAGTCGAATGTCTCGTAGTGCAAAGTACCTGATTGAGGCGGCGTGGTGAAATCATAGCCGGGAGACGCCCGAAATCGCTCGTGGGTGACGGCGAATCCAGCAAGCGTCCGTTGCTGAGTCCGAAAACAATTAAAAAGTTGTTTTTTGAAATTACGTTCCCGTTCAGAAAGCGGGACAGTGATAATTTGCGTTTCCGCGCAGGGAAGGAACTCGCCGGTAACCATTATCCCCGCGCGGAGATGATAAGAGGTAAATTCAAAGACCTGTGGCGAGAGGCCAGCTTGCTCCCGTAAAAGCTCGCAAGCATGTTGAACCGCAAACGCTGCGGAATCGTGATCCGGGTGACCGCCTTCGTAGGCGTGAGTGATGATCACGTCTGGTTGCAACTCCGTGAAAAGTTGGGACAAGGAGCTTGTCAATGCGGCCAGCTCAAAGCTGGTTCCCTGGTCAACCCGCTCCAACCAATGTAATTGTGAGGGCGCAATTCCACACAGGTTCATCGCGGCCAGAGCCTCCTGTTTCCTCGCCTCCGCATAAGCCTCGCGTGTGTGAAAGCCATTCGCTTTTGCGTCTTTCAAATTCTTCGGGGCACCATCGGTGAGATAAATGATATGAGCGCCCGTCCAGAGGGGCAAATGAGCTCCAGCGCCGATGACTTCATCGTCCGGATGTGCCGCCACAATGACAATTCTGAGTGGGCACCGCCAGGCGGCACCAAAGCAAAGCTGGTGCAGGAGCGCATTTTTCGGATCGATTCTCATGGCCTGGCCGGATAAACACTTTGTGGTGCGCCCTCGAGCTGTTTCCAGCGGCAGACGAATACTTCCGGTTCCGGGCGAGTGAGGATCTCAAACCCGGAGCTGCGAAGCATTGCCTCAGCACAAGCGCGATTGGGTATCCACCAATTCGTAGGATCACCCGAATATTTTTTCTCTATAAAGTACATCTGGGGAAATCCCCGGCGTTCGAAGATTTGGGTTTGCCAAAAATGATAATCATCAGCGACGGGTTCGATATCCTCGCTTCCCCGCTGCATGGACTGGAATACCAGTAAGTCCCGGGCGACATGCTCGTGAATTAAATCCAGCGCGAGCAGTGGATGCCGCAGGTGATAAAACACACCCATGAACAGGACCAAATCAAATGTTTCCCGTAGAGCTCCAATGTCGTAAACGGACATTTTGCGAAATTCAATTTCGGTTTCGCACATTTCTGCGGCGAACCTCGCCTGGGCGAGATAGGTATCATCGAAATCCAGTCCAAGGACGCGTTCTGCGCCGCGACGCTTCATCTCAATTGAGTAAAATCCCGCATTGCAGCCAATATCCAACACGCTTTTGCCACTTAGATCCGCAGGAATGGCATTGGCAAAATTGCGCCATTTTATTTCGGGATAGTCTCCAAGAAAGTGATTGGGGGCGGTTTGCACGCCTCTCAAGTTCAAGTTATGGAACCAGTCACCGAGTTCGCGAACTCGCTCACGAATTGCTTCGCTGCTGCCGCTTGATGTTTTCGCGCGAGGTATACTCATAAATGGCTATTGGGATGAAGTCAGACTGCGGTTCAACACGGGCTCCGTCATGCGCGAGGGCTTTGGCACGATGTTCGACCTGGTTTTCTCGGTATATTCCTGGCCGCCGAGGTTTTGTATGCTCGCCGTGCTTAACAGATTTATTGCGGAGCGATATCCGTGCAAGGTACCAATATCGACATATGATTCACCTGCTCGTATCCCTCGGGCTTTCCCACCCCGTGCAAGATAGGCATTTACTAATGTTCCTATGTATTCGTCGTTTCGTCCCGGTTCCCGCCAAAGCTCGTATAGCTCTTGAAAAATCGCGCCAGGCATTTTGAAGGCACCCCAAATCCAATTGGAGCGCGCTCCCTGCTGCTTTACCTGTATCTCAGAAATTTCGCCCTGGCCGTTTGTTACCACTGCGTCGAAGAACTCCGGGTGCTTAACTGGAAATAAAAGAAAAGAAAGCTCATCATCCGGCAGCGCACAGAGTCCATTCGCCGGGAACCAAATGGTATCCGGCAAACCAAATAACACCGGTTCTTCCCGACTTATTAATGGTAGTGACTGGAAAAGAGCATCACAAAGACCGGCCGGGCGCGCTTGAACCACATAAGCAAAGCGCACATCGCTGATGCCTCCCCCATAATATCCCAGGATGTCTGATTTACCCGGAGAAATTACGAAACAAATTTTGTCTGCTCCGGCACTTATCATCCGCTCGATAATGTATTCGCTGACGGCGCGAGGCCGCTCGGTATCGCCATCCAACCTGGAGCCGACAGGCAGCAATTCTTTTGAAAAAGCCAGCGGTTGGATCCGGCTTCCTGCTCCTGCGGCTGGTATAACTCCCCACATAAAGTATTTCGCGGATTTCCTGCTAGTCTCGGTTTTTCCAGGCCCATCGCCAGTCGGGGAAACCCGCAATCGTGTATTTTAAATCGTTCTCCGTTAAATAGTTTGTGTTGCTTCTCAACAGGAGCCAGCTACTTCACTCATTTTTGGTTCGTCGATTGAAGCCCTGGCCTGTTCACAAATTGATTCGAGCTCTTTAGCCCGGCGCTCTGCTGTGTGTTCCCTTAACGTTCGCTCCCGTGCGGCAGCTCCGATTTTTTTTAAGTCTTCAGCAGGTAATCTCAAGGCTTCAATCGCTTGTTCCGTCTCGTGTGCCACAATCAATTCTGCGCCAGGCTCGAAGAAGTGGTCCAACCCCTCAAACCAATCAGTTAATATAGGTGTGCCGCATGCGGCAGCCTCGAATAGCCGGCCGGATGGACAATAACCCATTTGCGCCATAGCACCCCGAGTGACGTTAAGGGTCATGCGACATGAGCAATAAAACGAAGGGTGCTCGCGCGGTGACACATGACTCGCGAAATAGATGTTATTTGTCCACGGGAAGCCTTCCGGGTACATGGCGCCACCGATGAGAAACTTTTGTTCAGGCAACCTTCTTGCGGGTTCGACAAAAAGTCGTTCAAGGGTCGTTTGCCGATCCTCGGCGTAGGTGCCGAGATATGAAACGTCGGCCGCATAAGCCGCTACGGGGTCTACCGGTTGATGCACTTCCGGATCAACGCTTCCATATAGTGGCGCAACTCTCCTGGCACCTAATTTCGATGTAAGTTCGGTAAGCGCTTCGCCCCCGGTGTAACTGAGCACCAGATCAAAGTCTTTGAGCCCGCGCTCACCAATATAGGATACCTGCTTTCCGTCTCGCAATTGGCTCAACGTGACGGGGGTATCCAAATCGTAAAACACGCGGAGCGCCGCCTTTGATCCTAAAACCAGTTCGGAAGCCATTATGCCATCTGGACAGTATGAGGTGACCATGGCTACGTCTGCATCGGAAAGCTGGTTATCCGCTTCCCCAAGAATTGTGCACCAATCTCGATATAAAATCAGTTTGGCGCCGTCTAATTGCGTGAGATCCCGGTGACCAGCATAGTAGGGTACATCACGCTCAAAAAAAATTACCTCGTGCCCACTCTTTCCTAAAGCCCGGCACAATCCGCGCCAAAGGGTGGCATGCCCGTTTCCCCAGGAAGAGCTGACCGTGAGACCAAAGATAACAAATTTCATTTGGCTTAGACGTAACTCGGTTTCACCACATCCAATACATACGATTCCAACTCTTCTGCCCGGTGCTGCGCCGTGTGATGTGCCAGTACGCGAGCGCGCGCCCGTTCTCCAATTTGGCTCCGCTCACTTTCAGAAATGTTGCGAAGATAATCCAAGGTGTCTTCGCCTGAATGTGAGACCAAAATTTCACTGCCGAGTTCGAAGAATGTTTCCAGCCCTTCCCAATAATCCGTTATGATTGGAGTACCACACGCGGCAGCCTCGAAAAGCCGGACGCTTGGGGAATAGCCCGCTTCGATCATGTCAGCCCTGGTTATATTCAGGGTGAACACTTGCGCGATGTAAAAGGCCCGATGGCGTTTTGGTGGTAAATGAGTAAAGCGCTTTACGTTTTTTGGCCATCGGATGTTTTTAGGATACTGCGGTCCAGCCACCACGAAACGACCTTTCATCCAACGCCGTGCCGGTTCCAGCAACAATTCGTCCAGAGCAGGTTGCCGATCGTCACTATAAGTTCCCATGTAACCCAAGTTCCACTTTGCCTGTGTCTTTTCTGGGAAATAGAGCGTGGGATCCACAGAACAATACAACGGGCGCGCGATGGGTGCTCCAAATTCGGTTTCAATCCTCTCGAGCATCGGCCCGCCAGTGAACGACAGGTAAATTTGGTACCTCGGAATTAGTTTCTTTGTCAGATAATCCAAATTCCCTTTTTCCAGATTCGCGATGGTAACGGGCGTATCTATATCATAAAATGCAGTCACGCCTTGCGCGATGTCGTTGACCCATTCACCAATGACTGCACCTTCCTGGACATAAGAGCCGACAATCACCAGATCGGCCTTGCGAATACACGAGGCGAAACGATTCTTAAGTTGAGCTACGCTCGAATAGAGTTCCAATTTGCAATAGTCCGGTGCAGGCAGGTCACGATTTGAGGCGTACCACTCCACATCGCGCTCCAAGAATTGAACCTCATGCCCGCGCCTTTTCAATTCACGCACGAGCGCTCGATAAGTTGTAGCGTGCCCGTTTCCCCATGAAGAAGTAATCGATAGGCCGATAATCACTATTTGCATGGACCGCGAAGCTTTCCTGCCTCTCTCGGTGTTATAGGCGGACCCGTTCAAATGAGGTAAAACTTCATTGATTCCGTTCAATCGCGCCTCCAGCAGCGGGGGGACAGATTTGAGCAGATTCGCTCGCGGTGCTCGGCGGCTATGACTGTGACCATTCAAATGCCCATTCGTCTGGGTAAAGGCAGGGAGGAGTTTTCCTTTCATGAGATTTTTTTGCCTTAACTTGCTACGGTATTCTCCATAGGAATCTGAATGTTTGGCAGGTTCCCATTTAAAATCTTTTCCAACTGATCTGCCCGATGTGCATAGGTATGTTCGTTAAGCACGCGCCGTAATGCCGCTTTGCCAATCGTTGTCGCGCGGTCGGGATCAAGACTTTCCAGGTGCTCCGCAACTGCGTCACCGCTACCGGCCACGAGCACCTCCGTACCTGGTTCCAGAAACATTTCAATACCCTGCCACTCATCGGTGATCAGGCAGGCGCCCGCGCCTGCTGCTTCGAAAACCCGGGTGGGCGGGGAAAAGCCGTAACGTGCCATGCTTCCCCGGTTCACGTTTAGGACTGCCATGGGACTGCAGTTGAAAGCATTGTGTTCGTGGGTATACACGTGACCGAGGTAGTTCACATTCTTCGGCATTGCTTTATCTGACCATCCATTTCCCCCGAGAAGAAATTGCTTCTTTGGCAACTGGGCCGCCGGATTCAGGAAAAATTCCTCGACTCTTTTTTCTCTGTCTGGCATCCGATTACCCAGGAACCCAAGATCACCTGCAAATCTAGATTGCTTTCCTGCTGGGAAGTGGGTTTGCGGGTCGAGCGCGTTATAAATCGGAATGCAATCCCTCGCCCCGACCTCCACATAGGCTTTGATGACTGGGTTACCGCCTCCGTACGTCAAAATTAAGTCATACCGTGGAATTAGCTCACAAAACGGATCTTTTGGATTACTTTGGATACGGTCGAGGGTGGCGGGCGCGTCTACATCCAAAAACGCCACCAACCGGCGAGAATTCTGTAACCCCAAAACTTCCCGCTCGAGCAACTCGTCAAATACTCCAACGCCACTTGCTTTAATAATAACGTCAGCGTCACTCGCGGAGCCAATCGCCTGCAGCGCATCTTCCTCCTTCTCACCGCCGTAAACTATGACCCGTGCCCATTCAGGATCAGCTATGTCACGATGCTCCTGCCGACCATAGGCGTTTGGCTCATAAAACGTTATACTATGACCTCGCTCAGCCAGAGCACGAATCAATCCCCGATAGTACGTTGCTGCCCCATTCCAATATGCAGAAACCAGGCTGGATCCGAAAAAGGAGATATTCATAATTTAATCAAATCCATTCATTCACTATTTCGCGATCTCCATGAGTGCCTCCGTTGGCTCCTGGGCGACGCTGTTACGCTTCAATTCGTTCGTGATTTTCAATAATTCATTTACGCGGTGCGCACAGGTATGGCGGGCCAGAATTGTTTTGAGCCCGTGCGCGGCCAGGGATTCGGCTAAACCAGGCTCATTCAAGACGGAATGTAGATGCTCATTCATTTGGCGCCCGTTAGCCGCCACCAGATAATCACGACCGGGGGAAAACAAATGCTCGGCGTCGTCCCACGGAGAGCAAACCAAGGGTATGCCGCAGGCCAGCGCCTCAAATGGCCGGATGGTGGGAATACCGGGCAAAGCCTTTACGTAAGGTCTTCTCGGTACATGCACAGTGACTCGGCTCGCAGCAAATACCCGTGGTGCGTAAAAATTCGGAAGCCAACCACCATAGGAAATGCCCGCGTCCCGAAGCGCGTCCTGCGCGAATTCCGGATAACGAACTCCAAAAACTTTAGTTTTGAGTTTTAGATTCTTGACTGGCTCAATCAGAAATTCGTTGAGCTCCGCAGTCCGTTCTCCATCTCCCCAATTGCCAATCCACACAAGCTCGCATTCCCGTTTTACGTCGCCCATCGGATGGAATACGCGAACATCGGCTGCTTCATGCCAAGTCCATGCCCGTTCAACTCGTCCACTCGCCTGATAGAGTTCCTCCAAAATCTTTCCATACGCCAGCACGCCATCGTAGTTGGAGAGTTCATACGTGGCCATGCTTTGAGGCTCAGTCACCATGCGATGATGCGTGTCGTGGAACAGCAAAGTATAACCGCCAACTCGCTTTCGGTGCTCCCCAATCCTTTTCACCAGCCCATGCTCGTTCCATTCGTGAACCAATACCAGATCGGCGCCTTCGAGCACCTCGTCCAAATCTAACTGAGCGGGTTGATACCGTGTTGCCTTAAGACCAGGATAAGCTTCATGAAATTTTCGGATCGGTTCGGTCCCGTGTTCTTTTAAAAGGTTTAACGCACTCCAGGAGTTTTTTGGTTCGAATATTTTTACTTCATGCCCTCGCGCCAACAGCTCTGTGGCAATTCCTCGGAGAAAATGGGCGTTCCCATGATTCCAGTCTGAGAGCAGCGTGTGATAAAACATCAGGATGCGCATAGAGGTAAGGGCTGGCTGAGATTGGTCAGAGGATGACGCGTGGCCGCGGTTTGATATGCCGCTAAATAGCGTCTCGCCATTAGATCTGGTGTATATCGCGCTGCACGTTTTTTGGCTTTTCCGGCAAAGGTAACAAGCTGTTTGGGATCATTGGTCAATTCGTTTAAAACCTTTCGCAGTTGGTCTGTGTCATGAGGAGTGACGAATACTGCCGCATCGCCCCAGATTTCCCTCAGGCTGGGAATATCACCCAATATCAGAGCACAACCGCAAAGGGCTGCCTCGAGCACTGAAAGTCCAAACGGCTCATAGCAGGCCGGTAATGCGTAAATTGAAGCGCGCCGGAACCAGCCGACAGTCTCCTTTGCGGATAAGGACCCCAACGTAATCGCCTCGTGCTTCACAGCTGCTGTGCAATCTCCCGTCCCGGGCTCCGCCTGTTCACCTGCAATAAATAATGGCCAATCCAATTGCGAGGCAACTTTTGTCAGAGCAGATACATTCTTCGCCTCATCCCACAAACGTCCCGCACTGAAAATGAACGGTTCCTTTTCCACCTCGCCATCTGGGATTTCTCTGCCATTTGGAATGACGATTGCATTGCGAATCTTTCCGTAATTTTCATCAAGTGTTTGGAGCATTGCGCTGGATGGGGCCGCAACCAGTTCTGCAGATTGTAATCCCAGAGTCACCGCCTCGCGGTAAGTGTCCCAGGTTGCTGGTGCCTCACATCGATGCACAGCTCTCCACCATGAAAGGACGCAAGAATGTGCCACGACCACCCGCGGAGTAAGCCATGGCAACGCGGCATGGGCATAGCCATTCAAGTGAACAATGTCCGGACGCACGGTCTCTTCCAGGCCTAACAACCACTCGCCTGCAGCCTCCACGTCGTCCCAGGGATCTTGCATCCACTCCAGCTTGAACGAACTTTCATGAATGCTTAGTCCTGGCAGCGACTGCACCGCTTCACGTTGATACTGAGATAAGGGCCGCCCCATGGTCGCGAGCACAACCTGCACGTCATATCGTGCCAATGACCGGATCAATTCCAGAGCATACGTCCAAACACCTCCTACGGTGTCTGCTGTCATCAGGATGCGTTCAGGATACCCGGTCATTTTGCAGCTTCGTAAATTGCATCCAGCGCCGTGGCGATCTCATTTAAATGCCCGACCTCAGGATTAAATTTTTCCCCTCGAGCCAATTTTTCTGTCCAATCAATAGCAGCTCTCCCTCCCCAGTTCTCCTGGATGCAAGTTAATGATCGCGTTGACGTGCCCTGGAAACGCTCTGCCTTAAAATGATAAAACGAGCCTTCAATATTGTGAAATGCGGCTCCTCCCTTAGTCCCATAGAATGCGCCGCTGATTACGGCATCACATCCAGCCGGCAACTTCCACGAACACGCCAATCGAATGGTAGCTCCCGTCTCCAAATCCAGTGTTGCGACGGCATAATCCTCCACTGACTCACAGCGGCCCCTGATCGGCTTTCCTTGGGCGAAAAGTTTGCTGCTTACTTTTGTGATCCGGGGAAATCCCAAATTCCAAAGTGCGAGGTCAACTAAATGGATGCCCAGATCAATAACACAGCCACCGCCGGACAATTTCCAGTCATAAAACCACTGCTTGTCCGGGCCGTATGCGTTGTGAAACATCAGGTCGATGGCAAAGATGTCACCTAATTCAGTGCTCCGACATAGCTCATGCACATCGCGAATGCAGGTTATATAACGATAGGAAAGATCTACCGCTAACAACCGATCTGCGGCTTGTGCCGCGTCTACTACCTTTCGTGTCTCGTCGGCGGTTCGCCCGAGAGGTTTCTGGCAGAAAACGGCCATGCCATGCTCGAGGGCCGTGACAGCCTGTTCAGCGTGCAACGCGCTCGGCGTGGCAATGACCAAACCGTCCACGTCGGCGTCTAACAGTTCTTCGAACGTTTCAAATTGGTCCGCATTAGGCGCTACATCTTTGGTTTTATCCCGCAATTCTTTGACCGGGTCTGCAATCGCCGCTACCTCGACCAACCCGCTTCCAGCGATCGCTTCGAGCCGGTGTCTCCCAATCCAGCCAACTCCCAGGAAGCCCAATTTCGGCTTCTTCCGTGACGCTGGTCGGTGAAGCCTTTGGGGTGCTTGGTTTAAAACTGGCGTCATATGCGAATCAAAGCCTTTAAGAAGTTTGCTGGCCTTTCGCGCATGGCATCCAGTGCTTCGCCCAGCTCCTCCAAAGGAAAATGGTGCGTGTAAAGCTTTCCGGGATTTAGTGCGCCACTGGCCACTGCTTTGACTGCTCGCCTGACCCCTTCCACGTAGACGGCCTGTTCACGTTCGTGAGCATTTACCACGTCAATGCCACGCCAGTTCCAAAGCTGCATATTTACGTTTCGCGGTCCATCCTGGTGATACCCGGCGATAATTAAGCGACCGCGCTCGCGAGTGAGTTCTCCAGCCAAATCCAGGGGCCATTGTTGCCCAACAGCCTCAATGACCCGTTCACAGCCATTCCCCTCAGTGAGGCGCTTTACTTCCGCGATGATTTCCTGATGATCTCGCATGGGAATTGTTTCCGACGCTCCCATGGCTCTGGCTACGTTCAATGCATAATCCCGACGGGAAATTGCTATCACCCTTGCTCCCGCTTGCACGCTCAATTCTGTCAGGACAGCTCCCAGAAATCCAATGCCCACAATAGCCACGGTTTGCCCGCTGCGAATATCGCACCTTTCAAATACGTTCAAGGCACACCCCAGAGCTTCTCCCGGAAATGGCTGACCATTCAATGCGCCCGGTAGCGGAATGACCGCGAGTTGGTGGGCGACGTCGTACTCTGCATAAGCTCGATATGACAATACCGAGACACGGTCCCCTTTTTTAAGATCCGTCACATCGCTCCCAACTTCGTCAATAACTCCCCATCCTTCATGGCCCAGTTCTCCAGGTGCGAGCGGATACTTAAACCATGGTCTGCCTTCCCAAGGCGCCAGATTTGAGCCGCAAACACCGCATCCCTCTAATTTTATCCGCACTTGCTCTGCACCGGGTTCCGGGACATTCACTTCTTCAATGCGGATGCTTCGAGGTCCCGCTACCACTGCCGCTCGCATGGTTCTGGCGCCGCGCGTTTCATCCTGCGTGCCCCAAATTGTCTTATCCGAGATGATCTGCCCGGAATTCAACCGCGGGGCTGCAGTTAATGGTTCAGCACTCATCTGATTTCTGTCGCTTCAAAATTCATCCGACACGAGCACGCAATGGGCGTTAAAGTGGTGCGCTGCCACAGCTTCTTTATGGCTTCGGCTGCTTAGACGGCCTTTGCCAAGGTTCGGTTTAGTTTTGCGCGGGAAGCGTTCCGCTGTTGAAAATCTTTGAGCTTAATTGTCTTACGGTTTCGCAACGCTCGTAGGGCTGGTCGTTCAACCCTGGATTTATTACCGTTGGCAAGGTTCTGCCGTTCCTTAACCAAATCCCCTATCTGTAAGATGGACTGGGTTTTCAAGCGGCAATGCTCCTGGAGCCAATGGTATAGTTTTGATATTCCGACTTTCACGCCCACCCGCGCCGACCAACCAGTCAATTTGGAGAATTTGCGGGTGTCGGATACATAATATTGCTGGTCGGCGGGCCGCCATGCTTCAAAGCGAACCTCTGGACGTTTCCCGTGCAGTTCCGTAATGAGCTCGATCAATTCAAGTAAACTAATCGTGTTTCCGGCTCCTCCACCGATGTTAAAAGGCTCTCCCGATATCGTATCGATCTTCTCCTGCGCCAGAAGAAAAGCGTCCACTAAATCTTCTACGAACAACACATCGCGAACCTGGCATCCATCCCCATAAATCGTAATCGGCTCGCCTTGCAGGGCTTTGATCAGAAAATGTGCCACCCAGCCCTGGTCTTCATTGCCAAACTGGTGAAGCCCATAAATGCAGCTCATCCGGAATACAGCTGTGCGCATTCCGAACGTGCGGGCGTAATCCAAAACATACTGGCAGGCTGCGCCCTTGGAACAGCCGTATGGGCTATGGAAATGCAAGTGGCGCTCCTCGGAAAAGCCGTTGGTCCTGGTGCCTTCATCCTCAGGCTCATAGCGCCCTCGGTTCATCCGCAATCTTACCTCTTTTAAGTCGCCGTAAACTTTGTTGGTGCTTGTATAGATAAGCGGCGGCCGATTATTCAACGCACGCAAAGCCTCCAATAAGTTCAAGGTTCCTCGTGCATTGATTTCGAAATCCTCGATCGGATTTATCAAACTTGTCGTCACCGCCACTTGCGCTGCGAAATGAAAGACCTGGGAAACGCCTTTGACAATATTGTTAAGAGCAGCAGCGTTGCGCACGTCCCCGTGTTCCAGTTGCACAAGGTTTCCATGCGTTTGCCTTAACCATTCCAGATTTTGTTCCACTCCGGGACGGGATAAATTATCAAATAAAATCACCGGTTGTCCGGACGAGAGGAGCCGATGAGCCAGATTGGCCCCAATGAATCCTGAGCCGCCTGTTATTAAAACCGGTCTTTGATGCCTGCCTCCATTCACATGGGCACGGTAGGTCTGGCCATTGGTGGGTTCCAGCCTGGATCGGGTGCTGCCATTGCGTTTCAGTGAATTCCTTGAGTGGCCATTCTTCATACAGTTAAACCTCTTGCCGAGAGCTCTGCACTGGCTTGTTCCACCCTGTCCTCGGCCACTTGTCCTTCCAGCCAGGTGACGAGTTCGCCCAAACCCTCTTCCAGTGTCACGCGCGGTTCATATCCCAACACCGTTTTCGCGAGTGTAATATCGGCAAAACAATGCCGAACATCTCCGACGCGGTATTTTTCCGTGATGCGCGGTTCGATGTAGCCCTTGCCCATAACTTCCGCGATCCTCTGTCCCAGTTCTTTGATGGTATAATGATTTCCGCTCCCTACATTAAATACCTGTCCCTCCGCCTTCGGGGTTTCCAGCGCAAGACGGCAAGCGCGCGCAACATCGTGAACGCTCACGAAGTCGCGCTGCTGCAAGCCGTCTTCGAAAATCAAGGGCGCATTATCATTCATCAATCGAGAGGCGAAAATGGCCATTACTCCCGTATAGGGATTCGACAATGCCTGCCGCGTCCCATATACATTAAAGAATCGAAGCGCCACCGTTGGTATTTTGTAAGCTCGCCCGATGATGAGACACAGGCGTTCCTGGTCATATTTGGAGAGTGCGTAAACGGATGATAACGACGGTAACTTACTCTCAGGAGTGGGGAGCGGCGTTAACACATCGCCATCCGGCGCATGCACCTCCCAGTCCTTCGCTGCGAGTTGAGTTAATCCTCTCTCCGTACCTCCAATTAAATCTCCGCCAGGTGTTTTGTAGAGGCCTTCACCATACAAACTCATGCTGGACGCAACCACTACCCGTGCTACTGGCTTCTCAATCAGCGCTTGAAGCAAATTCGCGGTCCCCTGGTTGTTCACAGAAGTGTACTTATCCACTTCATACATGCTCTGGCCGACGCCTACCATTGCGGCAAAATGAAAGACTGCATCCACACCTTTAAGGCTTTTCCTTAAGGCGTCTGGATCCAGAACATCACCGACCATTAATTCCACTTCGTCATTTAGATATGATGGTCGTTCACGCCTGGGTCCATGCACTTGCGGACTTAAGCTGTCGAGAACTCGAACTTCGTATTGGTGTTTAAGAAATTCGTCTGCGAGGTGAGATCCAATGAATCCCGCTCCTCCCGTGATTAAAACCTTCTTGCTCATGCGATTAACTCCGCCTGCTTCCACATGATGCAAAGCTTAATCCGGTGTGATGCAGCAACAAGCGGGGGAACACCCCGTTTTAAACCTTCTAAACAGAGTATTTACCTTCGCACGTTTTCTGTGCTCTTATCTGCGATCAAATTCGCAGATGACTCGATCATCAAATGCTAACCAAAAAATTTAGACTGTTTCGATTCACTTGCTGGGCGCGATTGTTCTAATTGCGCTTCCAGGTAATAACTTTTTAATTGAGTTCCGTGCAGTGCGTGCAATCCGTCACACACGCGTCTTTACTACTCCTTCCAAATAAAAAATCCTCTATGGGCAAACAAACGTATTCGGGCCGGTGGCGATAATCGAGTAGCCCTATGGACGGACTTCCTAAAAGAGGGGCGGGTTGGCTGCCCGTTGCTCCTGGCTCCGCTTACTGCGAATCAGTGTGGGGGTGTTCCCGGCGCGATCGAAAATGCTCCCGCCCTATTCGTGCTCAGGAAGAAACCTTGCACGATGTTTTGTTGCTGTAAAACCACCCCTCGAATAGGCGCGCGTAAGCCAGTCATAATATCTACAAAGCTCCCTGACACTACCCCCGTCCCTTTGTCGGCTGATACTCTCAGGCCTTCCGCGCCATCTTCTGCCACAAATGTGGCCGGAGCTTTCAAAGTTACGCGCACAAAATCCCAGGCGGCCTGCTGGTCTGAAATCAGATCACCCCCATATAATGCGGCAACGCCATTGGTGAAATTAAGCACCCGATTTTTTACCGGTGCCGTATAAAATGAACCCACTGCAGTTAAGGGAAGTGAGATCCCTTCTGGATACAATTTGTCGGGTCCAGGGTCTTTGATCCAAAAAATGTTCGTACCTATGATACTCGGTGCGCCCTGGCGCAGAAGCATCCATCCCAACACTCGCCCCCTGCCGCGGTTGAGTGTCGCGTAAAGTGGCCATTCTCCTGTTCTTGATAATCCGGCAGTCTGAGAAAAGGCTGTTCCATCTGCAACCTGGCCTGACACGACTACCGTGCCGTTGCTGCGCACGGTCAGGGATGCGTACCCATGCCCGTTGGGAAGTTCCGGGAGTGTATTCGTGTTAACAAGGCTTAACGTGTATTTGCCTGCCAATCGGGTTGGCGTCTTGTTGCTATAATAAAGTCGAATTCCCCTTAATGTTCCCGTCCACGTTTCGTTCCCAATGATACCCACCACCGCCGGAGTATCATTAGTCGTTAGCAGTTGCATATCCACTTCAAGGGGGCCGCTGACTGGTCCGGGCACTGTTACCTGGACATGATGTGCTGGATCGAACGTGCCGGAAAACCGATATGAGACTAGCCCGATAATTAATTTGCCGCTAAAGCTCCGTTGCGACGCCGAAATGGTAAACTGAAAACTCCCGCATGTCTCAGTTGTGACGGTATTAGTCGCATAGAAAATTCCCTGATAAACTCCCGCCGGTGTTGGCTTCGTGAACAGTAATCCCGATGGGGAGCTCGTGACTCCATTCGTATCAACCGGATTACTTACCCGCACCTGGTAATATCCTGCGTTTGCGTTGGCATAAGCGTCATTGAAATTCAAAACACTCGAAGTCGCCCCGGGAATCTCCTGTCCTTGCCATATCCACTGGTATGCCAGCAATCCTCCCGTCGCAGCAACCGTAAACGCCACGCCCGCACCATGTGTCACTGTTGACACGGATTGAATCACCGGCTCATCAAGGACAAACACGGTGGCGCTCGCGGTCAAGCTGCTGAGGTTCGTCACCGTTCCAGTTGAGACATCCACAATGCTGTTCGAAAAACTCAGCAGGTAATTTCCTGCGTCATCCAGTCGTGCGTCTCTCACGGTGAGCATCGCTGATGTAGTCCCCGTAATTCGTCCATCATCAAAGAGATTGGTTCCATCCTTTGACCATTGATACGACGATTGGCTTCCTTCCGGTGGCAACAGAGTGAGTTGGAAAGTGCTCCCCACTAAATTGGTACTGACTGGAGGATCAATGGAAAATGTCTGGCCAAATGAAGTGGTTTCGCGGAGGCCGGCCAACAATCCCACGCACAAAAAAATACTGCGGATCAACACTGGAGAACTGTATATGTCAGGAAGCCTTTCCCGCCAAGCCTAACTTCCGAAAATCGGTTCTGATTTAAAAAAATCAGATTTGAGGCTCAGCCCGGCACGACCTTCACCTCGGTCTTGATCGAATTGGCTATATAACATTGCTCGTGTGCCTGGTGATGCAATTGAGCGACTTCAATTGGGGTTGGTTGCTTGCTTCCTGTATAGGTGACCTGAGGTTTGAGGTTGATTGAACTTACCCACGGAACACCTCGTTCGTTCTTTGACATCTTTCCCACGGCTTCGTCCACATAACTGGTCACTTCGAATCCCGCTTTGGACGCCAGCCATACGAACGTTAGCATGTGGCAACTGCTCACTGATGCCACGAACGCCTCTTCAGGATCAACATTTGCCGGATTCGAGTACGGCGCCGGCACTGAGGACGGGGCAGGGGAGGCTGGCACGGTTAACCCCCCGTCAAAGGTCCACGTATGTTCCCGAGAATATTTCCCCTTCAGAAAATCCGTCCCGGTGTAACTCCACCTGATGATCGCTTTATATTCAGACATACTCTGTCCGCATTATGCCGCGGAATCTCAGATTTCAAGCTTCCATTTGAAGCCTTACGGATTCAAAAGCACGCGGTAAAAACGGTTAGTGGGCGTCGGTGCGCTAATGTCGGTTATACGCAGCACCGGGGAACTTGCAGTCATGTTGGTTAGAGTTCTCCAGGTGCCGCCGCTAACTGTGTCCGAATATTCGACCGTGTAATTCCGATGACTAAGAGCAGTCCAGCTTAAGCTGAAGCCGTTCGTGTTCTCCTTCGGTTGGAAAAGTCTTGGTGACGGTGCCCCCGTTGGTGCAAAGGCAACTCCGCGAAAAATCTGATTAATCCCGGCAGTGGCTAATGTCGTGGTTGCAGAGACCATTCCTGTGTCGGTTATCGAAACCAATCGATTTCCGGTTGATTCTGCTGTCGTTGTGTAAATCACGGGTAATGCTCCGCTAAAATCTACTGCCACTCCACGCGCGCCAATGTTCGTCAGCCCACTGAAGGCATAGCTCATTAACCAAATACTCCCGTTCAGGTCCCAACGCTGCACCCCTCCTGTTCCCTTGAGCGTGTCATCCGCCAAATACGCAATCTTCATATCCGGGCTGAACGCAAACGCAAATGGGCTGGCCTTCGCCCCTGCGCTCAAAAATACGCCGGGCATTGCCGGGCCAAATGGTGACCCTGGAATCTTCCAAATCCCCGGAATGGTCTTGGACGTGCTGAAATAGAGATCCCCTCCCAAATCCTCAATCACCGTTGAGTTACTGACTACATTCTGGACGGTGGCGGCTGGACCGTCGCCAAAATAGTAAGTTCCGCTATTGGCTCCGACTCCCCAATAATTCCCGAAGCCATCGGATGCTCCGGATCGCATATTGTTTCCACCGAATTGATTGGTGGTCACACCTGTCAGGGCGAAGCCACCGGCCAAATCGATCGCTGCCACAGCTCGGGGGACCTCGGTTGCGCTTGCATTTGCCAATGATGTGGTAAGGGCTGCGGTATTCGTTAAAGGGATATTGTAGCCCGCCAACATTAAGAGCCGCCCATCCGCCGAGCGTGACAATGCTCCCTCGGAAGTAGAACTGCCGCTGATAACCAGCGCGTTACTCCCGTAATTTGGAAGTGCCAGGCTGCCTACGATTACACCGTTGGTATTGAATTGATCTATATAAATCGAATTCCCCTGATTGCTTAACAGTTCCGCTCCGTTCCCAACTCGCAATACCACGAGGTTCCCTGGTACAAAGGGCGTCGGTAACAAATTACCGGCAAAACTGTTCTGGCTGACGACCATCCCGCGATCGTTGTACAGAATTAAAGCCGAGTTTCCCTGTGAGCTCAGAAAACCTCCGAACGGACCTTGCACAAAGATGTTCTGTCCGGCGTGTGGGCTAGCCGCTCGACGTCGAAACGCATTCACGTTGGCAGCCACGTATAATGATTTACCGGCCGGGATGACTGTCCCGGGTCTTAGCGTGTAATCGATACTTCCAGTCAACCGCCACCTGGAAATATCGATGGCAAAATTATTCGTGTTTTGAAGTTGAACATATTGTTCCGCCAAATTCCCGCTGATGGGATTGTAATCCCAGGCGCCGATCGCGACGGCTGCATTGGTTGGTTGTCCAGCCGGAACCAATTCTCCATTCAGAGTCGCTCCCGAACCGTACAGGAAATTGCGCCGTCCGGGCAGGTAAACTGAAATGATTCGCTCGGCGTCATTCGGGAATTGGCTGAGTGTTGTGTTGCCCCAACTCGGCCCCCAGGCCGCGTAATCCAGGGCCGAATCAGAAGGGGACACATTCGCTGGATTCATTGCCGCTTCGTATTGGCGCACTAGCGGTTCAACCACTAATTGGTTGGTCGGGGTTCCATTCGGCATGAGGATGGTGTCCATCAAGGTCCGCAACCTTCGCAGATACATTTGCCGAAAATCGGGCGCTGCAAACATCAAATCAAAAAGGCGGTTCGCCGGTTTCCCTTGTTGGGCGGAATTATAAAAGTTCAGCACGTTATCGACATAAAGCGTGTCGGTGAAATAACCCGCGCTATCCAACCAATTGCGTCCCCAGGTCAAATCCACATCCCACGGGAAGATCGACCATTCACCTGTTCCGTCGCTATCCCTGTAGACGTAGTAATTTTTGTGTCCTAAATCCTGGCTGCTTGCGATGGCCATGTCCGCGAAGTAGCTCGCCATTTGCGGCAAGTCAAAATTGTCATAGCCATACGTCACTCGAGTTGCCAAGGGTAAGCTCTCATCCAGATTCGCGATGAACGTGCTTAAATCGGCCGTTCCCTCCCATTCGCGAGTCTTCTTTTCATTCCCGGAGGCACTGCTCAGATTGTTATACATTTTATATAACGCGCCGTCTGGACCTCGCCCGATTCGCTCCAGCCACAACTCGTCTCCATGCTCGACCATGTCCTCGATACCCCAAAATGCACCGTTGAGCTGAACCCGGATGGGAAAGGAAAATAAACCGCCACCACCCGACAATGCTGTCGTCGCATAAGTCAGGCTCGTATGCATTCGCGCCTTGTCTCCATAGTTGCTCAGGAAAATAACCTTCTTTTGCCGTGCGCCACCGGCCTGATAGAGAAACGAATGATCTTTGGGAAAGTCGATATTGTGGCTTTTTTTGGGCCAACCCGTTGAACTCTGACCATGCACATAAATAAGTGCATTGTCGTAGAGCTCATTCCCATAAAATATCGAGCCTCGCGTTCCGGTTCGATTATCTGACGCTCCAGGGTTTTGCATGAAGAGATGCACAACCGGCAGTTGAGAGTGAATCGAAGAATTTTGCACCACCGTTCCATAATATTCTTCTGAGTCAGTCGGGTTGGGGAACAAGGGCCATCGCGAGGAGTTTCCGGCGGCATCGGCGGCAGTTACAAAATACCGGATCAATTGGCCCGCGGCGGCTGCGCCGCCAGGAATAATCCCGGTCCAAATCCCATCTCCTGCGGTGGCATCGCCATTCGTTCCCGCGTCGTTCATTGCCACCGAGACTTCGGCGTTAAACATTATTCGGTAGTGCAGCGTCACATTACCAATCGGATTAAATCCCGGAGCCACCTTGGCAGTTACCGTTAGCGCGTTTCCGGGTGCAGGTACCGCCGGCGTATGGGCAGCTCCCGACATGATGGGCCCGAGATCATTCGGGCTCGTCCCGTTCGGTGCGCGCGGAGTTGGACCGGTAAAATATCTCCACTCCGTGCCACCCTCGGGAACGCTTTGCGTGAGCAATTGTGCCTGCAGAAGGAAATCCGTATTCGTCGGACTGATATTTAATCCCTGGATCGCTAAGATATTAGTCCCAGTCAGCAGCCATCCCCGAGCCCCGGTCACGTCAATGGCGGTCCATTGCACCGCTGCCAAATCGGGTTGGCGTTGAGTTGCAGTTGAGTTCCAGTTTGGATTGGCCGGCGCGTTGGAGTTCGCGATTAAATGACCGTTCAAGTAAGCGGCAAATCCATCATCGAATCGCATCAATAATTGCAGGCTATCCACCGCATTCGTTTCATTGACTACGAACGGGATTCTCACATAAGCCGTCCCATTGGACCCGTACATCTCCTGTTGAATATCCGTGTTGATGAAGTTCGTGTAATTGACCTGCCCAGCGTTGGTTGCCAGCAAACTTTTAATTTCGTTATTCGACAATGCCCGATACCAGACGGCCACTTCATCAATGGCCCCTTTGAAATAGTTTCCGCTCCCGTCAAAGATTCCTCCGCCGCCGATGTTGAAGTCAAAATCGGACTCGCCAAAGTTTGGAGAATTTATCGAGGTGCTTCCGGCCGGGTTCCCATCAAAATAAAGTGAAAGTTGTCCATTGCCACCGACAACGTTCACGTAATGCCATTGGTTGTTTGGAAAGGGATAGGTTGCATTCAAGGAACCCACGGGAGTCCATGCCTGGATGGTAGAGCCCGAAATAAAACCGAATTCGACGGTGTCGTTCTGTCCGAATAATCCGGTGCGGTCGTTCTGCGCGGCCGTCGGATAGATCCAACCACCGAGGGTAAACGCCGGCAGGGCGTTTAAGTATTGATATGGTCCATTGACGTACGCATCGATTCCATTAAATAGCGGAGCATAATTGTTGGTTTCAAATGTGCTAAAGGTTGGCGGACGCGGGCCAGGCTGACCTAAGGACACGGCACCCAAATAGCCACCCTCCGCCTGCACTCCTTCGCTTCCGGAATTCACCGCCGCGATTCCGATCGTTTCGTTCAATCGCCAATATGCCTGGGGTTGGGTTGCCAGCACCTTGGCGGCAAAGGATTCTTCCAGCGCGTCCTCAATGCCAGTCTCGTAGCCGATTCCATTCGTCCCCGCACTCCAGGCCGAATCGTCAAAAGTATTCTGCGTCCAGGACGCTCCTGCCGCACCGTCGCGCGGGACGAGATAGCGCACTTTTGCGTTGGTGGCGACCAGTGTGGTCGAGATGAGCTGCATCCCGATGCCGTAAGAGATATCCGGGAACTGTTGTGGATACTGCGGCGCAATTTCAGTCGCTACCGAACCGTCCGGTTGAAAGAGCGCCAGGTACTCTCCCTCCGCCCCCAATTTAAAGTTGGTGTGCAGTGGCGCTCCATTGGTCGCGCGGTCCTTGCCATCGGCAAATACGATCATGAACGCCTTCGCGGCGATGTTAGTAGCCGGAAAGCGCCACTTACCCGGATTTCCCGAGCTATCGGTCAAAGACCAGTTCAGCAGGTTCACACTGTTGCTCGACGTGTTTTGAATCTCGAGCCAATCCGAATAACTCCCATCTTCATCGACCAAAGTGCTCGTATTGCTCGCCATGAACTCCGTTATTCGAACCTGTCCCCACGTTTCTCTGCTTCCGAAAACTAACAGCGTGGGGAGAATGATTCTGAACGCGTGAACTTTGGACATTACGGCGTAGGGGTTGCGAATGGTAATTCTATTGGGAATGCCAGATCTTCCGAGGAGGAGTGAGTGCGTCTGGCATACGATAGCTTATTAAAAATGTACAAAAAAAGCAACCTGGCATCGTGGTAAATGCGCTGAACCATTTTCGATTTGAGGGACCCGGAACGCTTTAACAGAAGGTAACGAAGAGCACGAAGGGAAGGGAGCACGAATCCAAATAACGACGGACGGATTTTTCGAAATGGAAGATCGCCAAGGAGACGAAGTTAACCAAGAGCGGAATTTTTTACATGAGGCACACCGAAGATCTACTTCGGGATCTCTGCGACAGACTGGAGTTTGTGGGGGCGGGAGGTTGGGCATTTCCGAACAATCCAACGCTTGAGCTGGCTATCACACAATACGATTTTCGGGGCCGTGGCGACAAAGCTGACTACGCCGCGATTCGATCATGTATGCGGTGGATTCGGGAGTCGTGCAGAGGGAAGCGGATTGGCCTACCAAAGATTGGGGCTGGTCTTGCTGGTGGCGATTGGTCAACCATCGAAGCGATAATCCAAGAAGAACTGGCAGGCGAAAATGTTACCATTGTTGAATACAAGGCTTTCCATGATGGGTAAATTATCTGGCAAGCGTCTGCAGGCCGAGCCACAGCGACTTTACTTGCAGAGGAGACCGGAAAGGTTGCCGATGACATTAACTGACGATCTCTGGCCTAACTTGGCGCATCCGCTGGACGTGGAATGCGACTCTGTTTTGTTCGAGCATCACTGGCGCGACGTCCGTGATGTGGTTCATTAGACTAGATTTTACGTGCGCTTCCGCTTCCAAAAACGACGACATCTGACCCTCGAAGTTGGAACAGGTGATATCCTCGCCGAGAGAGGACATGTGTTGATCACAGGCCGCATATCACCACGGTCACCCCTTTCGGTACTCACCTCGTGCCCATGTGAGAAGATGGAGAAGCTGTATCTCCAGCCAACACGGCATTTTCATTGTGAGACGGGTTTGTGGCGAGACGTCTTTTCGATTTCCTGGACAGCAAGACCACAGGACACGCCTGATTCCAATTCGTATCACGGATGTATTATTGCCGTTCAGCAGATCGTGTATTATGTATCCAAGAGCGACATCATGACCGGTGATGTCCGGATTGGTATGGTGCCGTTCGCATGGCGTTCACCGCTGCTGACGGCCAAACTTATGCGAGTCTGCTTGCGGCACTTGTTTATTGCTGTACGCGACTACCCGCGAGGAAACACCTCCCTACACGTTTCGGTCAAGAGCCTTACCGAATTTCGTGAGCTGACCGAGTTGCTGACTTGCGACTTGCCGGTGAAGCTCGGACCGCTTGGTTTTCTACGTACGCCTTGGGTCCCTGACGATAGCAAGGTAGGTGAATGAGAAGACAGACAGGATTCAGCCTCCCCGAACTTTTGGTGGTCATCGCCATCATCGGGATACTCGCGGCGTTACTCCTGCCGGTGCTTTCCCGGGCCAAACAGAAGGCTAACAAGACCCGGTGCATCAGCAACCTCCACCAACTCGGCATCGGGCTGCAGAATTTCGTGGCGGATAACAACGCCTATCCCTCCATCATCGGGCCCACCAATACCGGCAACTGGCACTGGGCCATCCAACTCGAAAACGAAATCTCTGGCAAATCCAAGCCGATCGCTAACATCCTTACCGAAGGCATCTGGCGCTGCCCGTCGGCGCTGCGCGTGAAACCGTGGCCGCCGAGCAACGGCAAGGAGCTTTTTTGCAGCTACGGTTACAACGCTTTTGGGGTGCTCCCCGGCTGGACCACCAACCTGCTGGGTTTGGATGGCTTGCCCGCTCATCTGCCGATTTCAAGGACCGTCGGCCTGCCGCCGGTTCCAGAGTCTGGCGTCGCGGTTCCGGCCGACATGATGGCCATTGGCGACAGCATTGACGGAATGGTGATTTTCCGCCGCTGGCTTTTAGAGTGGGGGCGGTACCCTGGTTGGGAGCGCACCCAATTCGGACGCGCATCGGACCGGCATCAGGGCAGCGTCAACGTTCTGTTCTGTGACTATCACGTCGAATCTCCAACAGTGAGATATGTATTTGAGGACAAGAGCGACGCGGCCCTGGCGCGCTGGAATCGGGACCATCAGCCGCACCGTGAGGAGTTGATTAGATAATCATGCTCAAGCGAATTTCTATAATGCTGTGTATGGCCGCAGCAGGCGCATTGCTCTTCGCGTCTGACCTCGTGATTTTCCACATTCTCCCCAGGAACTTTCAGCTTACAGGGACGTTTGCGTTTTGGTGCGGCGCTATTGTCTCGCTGATCGCCATGATTCTGGCTATTGTTTCCTTGATCAGGAATGGCAGAAGCAAAACCGGAGTTCTGGCCTGCTGTTGCAGTGTCGCTGAGTTTCTGGCATTTGGGTTGGTGTATTTATATGCGGCTTTCTCGGCCTAACCAGCGTGGCGGAGTCTCCGTCAGAGTTGGAAGTCCTCGGCGACGCATCGCTGAGGGTTTTCGTTAGTTTTGTATTTGGTCAGATGAGCGACAAATCACAACGACTACTGCGGGTCTGCTGCTTCCTTATCTTTGTGGCGACCGTACTTCTCGTATTGTTCCGACGAGTTGACGGTCCGGCCTCGTTCTCCGGATTTGGCTCGACGCTCCTCATTGGTATTCCGATCTCAGGGCTAGGCTGCTTCGCTGCTGCGCTTGTATCCTCTCGCGTGCGGGTTTCTATTCGGGCGCATCCGATTCTATACGTGGCGGGGGCGGTTACCGGTCTTGTGGTCATTTGCATACTGGTCACCGCTATGGCAGCAACAGCAAAGGCGCGGTATGGTCACTGAAACTAACCAATGTGCTGGAGGACAGGGCGGGATTGCGTCTTTGTCTGAGCCGGGCCTTTTGCCATGACCCACGTGAAAACGTCGATACCGATCTTCCTAAGCCTATTCCTGGGCGTCTGTTCGGCGTTCGCGCAGGTGGCCTCACCTCCACCGGAAAAATCGTGGGCGAGCAGGAATTTAGAAATCGGGCATTCCGCTCACCGGGAGAGCTTGAGCTACAATGAACCCTTTCAGATTCTGAAGGAGGTGCTCGACACGAACGTTTTGCGTTTGATCACTGCCTCACTGCGATTGGATGAAATGCAACTCGGAAGCGTCAGACTTGCCCCTAATGAGCAGGGTGACGCTCTGGTGTATCAGGTCTGGGAAAGCATAGATAAACCTTTTGAGAAACTCGCAGGACGATTGCGGAATTATGTCGCAGACCGCGAGGATGGGCACACTCGCGACTGTTTGCTGACAGCCCTGACCAACCGTTACGATACCATTGCAGACCCAGACCTCCGATTTATGGCAGCGGCGGTGCCTTCAATCCCTGTTTCATGGTGGGGAAAACAATCGATCACAATTCTTGCCGACGGAACTCGGGAACTTGAATTTGTCCATGTGGATGGTGAAATCGCCTGGCGCTATCTGCTGCACTGCCACACGAACGGGCGATGTGAGTTCCCAATCCAAGGCCCGTTCGATGAAAAATGCGATCCGAAAGAGTACGACGCCAAGAACGGCCCTGTCATCCGAGAAGTCCTAAAGCAAGTCAGGGCGGAGATGGTTAACGATGGGACTTGGAATGACCTTAAGCGTTGGTCCAAATGTAATAAGATTGCTCAGCAGAGACTGTTGGGAAAGGGCATTTCGTGGAGGTCGCCTTATACTTTTAAACAGCACCGATATGAATAGGCGACCCAGAAGTTGGGCCACTGGACTTGTTTCCTGGTTATGACCCCACAGCAAACAGAACTTCTGCACCGTTTATCTGAGGCAGGTTGGAGGTTGGCTGGCACCGAGGAGCTTGACCATTGGTGGGCCGACGAGGTTTGGCGGATGCAGTCAGTTTGGTCCCGCCAGACAGCACAGTTCTTTCTTACGTTCCTTGTTGGCGCCCAGTTCGAGCTTGATCGCAAGCGCCATCCAGGTGAAGGAGTCTGGGCGGTTTTGGCATCAGGAGCATTGCCTGCACGCTGGCAGGGCTCGGGACGCGAGAGGAGGTTCAGCCTCGGAAATGGTTGGGCCGATCGCCTCAAGGACTTCGTTGCGATCCTTTCTGCATTTCGACATGAACACGCCTCATAACAAGGGCCTACACTGGACACGGCGATGACCATCAGTTTACATTTTGCGCGCCGCTGGCGGCGCGCGAGTGACCGTTAGGCGAAATAGCTGCGCGATGGACGAGCTCGATATTGCAATACGAGAGTTCACACCTGGCCAAAAGCATTGGCTTCCGCTCGAAACGCATTTCGAGCGAGCGTTTGCAAGTCCTGACCCCAAAAAGTACTACCCTGCGATATTTAGTTTGTTCGAGCGATATCCAGAAGAGGATGGCGCAGGTGTGTTTTGGTCAGCGCTTCACGGAATGGAAACGGCTGGAGGCTACGAAGATTTGTTGGTCCAGTATTTTCGAAGAGGTGCATCGCTGATGACAAACACCATGCTTCGACGCATCTTGAATTCGGGGCAGACGCATATTGGCAACATTGCCATCACGAGCTTGATTTCTGCATGAGGACGCCCGAACTTCACAAACTGGCTGCATCCGAATAAAAATGGAAGAGAGACGGATTCAACCACTTACAGGGTTGCGGATGCGGGGGGAGTGTACCAGGGTAGGCCCGCGGGACGGATGAGCGGGCCAACCCTTCGCTGAATGATTTCCATGCCATTGGCATGGAAGCACCAATTTAAGAGACGTATGCGGTGATCTCTAACCAAGTGCCTGCAGCCGATGCGCCAATTGCGCTTCTATTCGATGTGGGACAACACTGAGCCGGCACCGCCTGAGGTAGATCGTTAGCTGTCGCATTACGCTATGGACACGAAAAAGATACTGGCCAGCGTTCGTCGCAGACCAGGGATGTATTTTGGAAGCTCGGATTATCCGTTCACCTCCTTGTTGGCGTTCATGTCAGGGGTGCGGATTGGAGGTGGGCCGACCCTTATCCCAGACGATTTTGATCAGTTTGTCGCTGAACGCTTGGGCGAGCGGTGGCCAACTGGCAAAAGTCCGTCTTCTTTTATCCGGGAGCACACAGCATCGGAGAAAGAGGCGTTCGAGCTTTTCTTTCAGTTGCTCGATGAATATGAGAACAAAACGCCCTAACCATCCGGCTGCACGCAAGACGGGATCTTCAATCCTGACGGCATACGCCCATTGGATTGATCGTTGCTCCCGTCCCGCCGCACTCAACTCACCTGGGACTGCGAAGCAATTGAAATGCCCAAACACAAAGACCGACTGCTAATAAGGTAGTGATTATGTAGCTTGGTTCCACCAAAAGGCGCCGGCCCTCGGCTACCAGCCTCATTCCGTGCGCAATAATGATCAATCCAAACACCACGCCAGTCACTTTGATGTAGGTTCTCATTTCGCAGCTTTCACCGGTTCCGCGTTCCAAACTTTTATATCGTCGAAAAATCCATCTCGCCCGGCGACTCCGAGTTCGATTTTGGACTTGGTGGCATGTCCAATGCCCGATGATTTCAAGTAGGCTGCCGGCTGGCCATCAATGGTCACACGCATTTCGTCGCCCACGGTCTCGACTACCAGGGTGTACCACTTTCCTGATTCCAGCTTTGCGGGATATGTCACCTGTCGTCCTTCGAGCAGTTTGGCCCGTTCTGCTTTTCGGCTCGGGTCTTTGCTCATTTCGTAAATGTCATTGCGCATATTTCCGTCCCGCTCGTCGATCATGGTCACCCCATTCGTCCGCACCTGGGCGCGGCACAGGTGGCCATAATGAGCGCCGGTATATTTACGATCGTCGAATTCCACATCCATCATCGAGGCTCCCTCGAGGCGGACCCTGACCTCCACCACGCTGTCTTTCGTAGGGATTTCCAGCCCATGCACAGCGGCGTGACCCACTACTGCCGGGGAGCCATCCTTTGCCGGACTATTTGTTCGCGTTTGCATGCCCTTCAGCATTCCCTTTTCGAACACAAATGTGGGCACGACGACGTGCCATTCCTTCGCGGGTTGTGCTCCCTGGCAATCGTCCGCAAACAACAATTCCTTCTTCGTGGCAATGGACTCGGACGGCACCGGCGGCAATTCAGCTCCCAGGCCAGTCATGCTCAGCACTGCCACAGCGAAAATAATTAAGCGCATATGTTTGAAATTCGGCTATTCAAGGCATGTAAGACAATTTTCTCAATAAAGACAAGAGAGCTTCCCAGCCGCAAGTGTAGCATCTGGCCTTACGAATCATTAATTTTACGCGCCACAAAAGACATACGAGCAGCAAATTTTTTAAACTCGCTCGCCAAGACGTTTCCCCCTACTTTTGCACGCCTTTTTTGATTAGGCCAAGAACATGACCAGTACCGAAATACGCCAATCCTTCCTCGATTTTTTTAAATCGAAAGCGCACACCATCGTGCCTTCCTCCAGCCTGATGCCGGATTCTCCGAATCTGCTGTTTACCAATGCTGGAATGAATCAGTTCGTCCCGATTTTCCTTGGCCAACGTCCCGCCGATGTGTCCAAGTGGGCAGGGGTGTTGCCGGGCAAAGATACTCGCGCGGCTGATACCCAGAAATGCATTCGCGCCGGTGGAAAGCATAACGACCTCGAGGACGTCGGGTTGGACACTTACCATCACACGTTTTTCGAAATGTTGGGCAATTGGTCCTTCGGTGATTACTTCAAAAAGGAAGCCATTGATTGGGCCTGGGAACTCGTGACCGGGATTTGGCAATTTCCCAAAAACCGCCTCTACGCCACCGTTTATTCCCCCGATAAATCCAAAGGTGATCCGAGCGAATTCGACCAGGAAGCTTACGATTTTTGGGCTGAGAAATTCCGTGGTGCCGGTTTGGACCCAAAAGTACACATCGTTCACGGGAACAAAAAAGATAACTTTTGGATGATGGGCGATACGGGCCCGTGCGGTCCCTGCAGCGAACTCCACGTCGACCTCACTCCGCAGGGCGATACCAAAGGCCGCCTCGTCAACCAGGGCAGTGCCGAATGTATTGAAATCTGGAATCTGGTTTTTATCCAGTTCAACGCCAATGCGGATGGGTCGTTTTCGCCGCTGCCAGCTAAACACGTTGATACTGGCATGGGTTTCGAGCGCGTGACCAGCATTATCCAGAACACGCGCGGATTTACCGATTTCACCCGCAATATCTCGAATTACGAAACCGATGTTTTTCGTCCGCTCTTTGACAGGATTGAAAAGCTCAGTGGAAAAAAATACGGTTCCACACTTCCGGCATTCGGGGCCACGGCCACTACCGATCAGGAAAAAGTTGATATTGCATTCCGGGTGGTCGCCGACCATATCCGCACATTAAGTTTCGCTGTGGCTGATAATATCCAACCTTCCAACGAGGGCAGGGGATATGTGCTGCGTCGTATTCTGCGGAGAGCCGTGCGTTACGGACGCACTCTCGGTTTCCGCGAGCCGTTTTTTTATAAACTGGTTTCCGTGCTGTCCGACACGATGGGTTCGGTTTTTCCCGAAATTCGCTCCAGACAGGATCAGGTTGAAGATGTGCTCAAACGGGAGGAAGAAGCGTTCAACCGCACCCTCGACCGTGGGATTGAATTATTCCGGGAAGAGACTGAGTGCATGAAAGGCGGGCAACTGAGTGGCGACTTTGCTTTTAAACTCTACGATACCTACGGCTTCCCCCTGGATTTGACCCAACTCATGGCTCGCGAGCGCGGCCTTTCAGTCGATGAGCCTGGCTTCAATAACCTGATGGACGAACAGAAGAAGCGTTCTCAAGCCTCGCAGAAGAAGGAAATCATAGAGCTCTCGCAGGTGCAGACCACTTCGCCCACGGAATTTGTTGGCTACGATCATTTCGAAGCATCCGCTCGAGTCCTCGAAGTCTTGGGCCTGAAAGGTAAAACCGCGATGGTGCTTGACACCTCACCGCTGTATGCGGAAATGGGCGGGCAGCTTGGAGATACCGGCCGAATCACGGCGGATGGACGCAATTGGCGCATCACGAACACTCAAAAGAATGGGAACACATGGCTGCATTTTGTCGAAGGGGATTCCGCGCCTGCGGTCGGGTCCACGGTCACTATTTCTGTCGAGCATTCGCGTCGGAATGCAATTCAACGGCATCATACCGTCACCCATCTTCTTCATTGGGCTCTCCACGAAGCGGTCAGCAAGGAAGCTTCCCAAAAGGGTTCCTACGTGGGTCCAGAAAAATTGACCTTCGATTTCAACAGCGCACCGCTAACACCGGAGCAGCTTTCAGACGTTGAGCGGCTGGTGAACGAGCGCATTCTCGAGAATGCGCCGGTCTCCTGGGTCGAGGTGAAATACAACCACATCAAAGACCGCAAAGATGTGATGCAATTCTTCGGTGAGAAATACGGCGAGTGGGTTCGAGTCGTGCAAATCGGCGGGAAACCCACGGCTCTCAACGGATACTCGATGGAACTCTGTGGTGGCACTCACGCGCGCGCTACCGGCGAGCTTGGCCTCTTCCGAATCGTTGGTGAATCGGCTACGGGCGCAGGGATTCGACGTATCGAAGCCATCTCTGGTCTGGAAGCCTATCGCCGCGCCAAGGAAGACCTGCATCTCATCAAAGTGCTCGCGGAGAAGGTCAATTCACCATTGGGGGAGTTGGAGAAAAAGGTGGAATCCATGCTCGCGCATCAAAAGGAACTGGAGAAACAGCTCAAAAGCTTCCAGCAAAAGCAGGCCAGTGAAACGGCGCGCAGCCTCGTCTCGCGTGTTCAAACAATCGGCTCAACAAAAGCGATTGTCGAAAACCTGGGTGCTGCCGATGGTGATTTGTTACAGACCATTGCAGACTCACTTAAGAGCCAATTCCAGGGCGTGGTGGTATTGGGAGGTTCGGCAAACGGCTCGGTGGCCCTGATTGCCACGGTTGCGCCGGAACTCACCAAGCAATTTCAGGCCGGTAAAATTATCCAGAGCATCGCGCCGATCGTGGGCGGGAAGGGCGGGGGACGCCCCGATAATGCGCGGGGTGGCGGTAAAGACGTCTCGAAACTCGACGAGGCCCTCAGTCAGGCGCGAAAATTACTCGGCTGAGTCCAATCCTTCAACCTGTAGTCCTAAGCTGATTGAATGATTTGATTGGCCTACTGCCCGGGCGGCGGTTGCTGCGGAAAAGCCCGGTCGGCTCCAAATTTTTTAATCATGATCTGCTGCATCATCGCGCCCATATCGTCGTACTTCGCAAAATCCGCCGGAGGCTCAAAGAGTGAGGCCTCGGGCTTTTGCAGCTTGATGTTCTTGTATTGCATGGTCAGCAGCGAGCCGCTTTCGGTCGTTTCTATTTTCACCGGAAATTTATTTAAATCGGTGGCGTTCCAAACGGTTGATTCGTGTTTGTTGCCTTCGGCATCAGCCACCACAGTCCGATTTTTCACACAAGGGTGTCCATCCACGGTTTCGCGCCCCAACTCGGTGGTTTCGACTTTGGCGTCGTCTGTGCCTTTACCTGCTTCCGAGTCTTTCATCGGTTGTTCTACATACGCCTGCAGGCCGGGATACATCATGTAAGTGGCTTTTTTGTCGGGCCGCGAAATGGAAACGATTTTGTCCATGCCCATGGCTTTCATCTGATTCGCCGATCCTGGTGCCATTTGCCGGCCTTTGGTTTCGCCCAAATCCATATCGAAGCGGCTCTTCCCGTCCAGAAAGGCAAACTTGCCCGGAATCGTCGTCGCCTCCTCAGAGCCTTTATCCCGGGTCCTGAGCTCTAAGTCCGCTGAGAACGCTTTGTTATCGCCAAAGAGTTTGGCCATGCTCGCTCCCCCTGGTGGCCCTTTCATCCCGCCGCCCATGGCACCTGGTCCTCCGCGATTCTGCGAACCCGGTTGCGCAGACACCACCGCAGCAATTAAACACATGGAACCCAACAACAGCCCGCGAATTTGCTTCTTCATAGTAAAATTAATTCTCTCTCAATGCCAATTAACACACGGAAGCCGAAACGCAAGGAGAAGCTTGTGCTGGCGGCAGGCTCTGCTCAGGTCGTTCGCTTTCGGCGGTAATAAAAGTAAATCGGTGTGCCGATGAGCACCAATGCTGTGCCAAACACGCAGTTAAGCATGGCCGGTTGGTGGGCAGCATGGGCGGCCTGGTAGGCCACGACATCGTTGTAAACAGTAAGCGCCAGGTATACGCACGCGAAGATTATGAAAATCCAGGGCACAAATGGATAGCCGGGGACTCGGTAGGGTCTGACGGCGTTCGGCTCTTTTCGGCGGAGCACAAAAATACCATAGGTTCCCGCCGCGTAGAAAATCCAACTCACAAAGATCAAAGTGTCGGTCAAGGTGTCGAACGTACCGCTAAACAACAACAGAACGCTCCAGATGCCCTGGATGATGAGCGAAGCTGATGGGGTCCGAAATCGCGGATGTGCTTCGCCGAGGACCGCCGGAAAAACGCCCCGCTGACCCATGGAAAAATATACGCGCGCCGTTGCGAGGATAATGGCATTAGTGGTTCCGAAGGTGGAAAGCATGACCGCCGCCGCGATCCATCGACCGCCTCCGGTAAAGCATCTCTCCGCGACATCCGCAGCTACGAGTTTGGATTGCGCCATGGTATCGATGGGCAAGACGTACGAATACGCCAGGCTCATCAACATATATATCCCGGTTACAATCAACATCCCGATTACCAGACCCAGAGGTATGTTTCGTTGTGGTTGCTTCACTTCGCCGGCCACGTAAGTGATTTTATTCCACCCGTCGTAACCCCAAAACGCACCCTGCAGGGCCGCCGCTATGGCCGTAACCATTGCCAACCCATGCGGATGAATCGTGGTGCTGCTGGTGGTTAAGTTGGTGAGCGTGCCCCCATTCGGCACCAGGAAGGCTGCCAGCACCAATGCCGCCATGGCGGCCAGTTTCGCGACCGTAAAAATATTCTGCACGATTCCGCCGAACTTAACTCCCAGATAGTTTACAATCGTGAGTACGACGATCAGGGTGGCGGCCAAGCCTTTCACCCCAATATCGCGCAACGGCGTCACATCACCAATGAAGGGTACATGAAATGACCAGATTCCGGCTGCTCCGGTCAGTTCAGGCAATCGGATCAACTGATTGCAATACTCGGCGAAGACGTAGGCCACTGCCGAGATCGACCCGCTCTGCATGACGGCGAACAGCGCCCACCCATATAAGAATGCGACGAATGGCCCGAACATGCGTTCAAAGTACACATATTGTCCTCCGGTCTCCGGGATCATTCCCGCGATCTCGGCATTGGTCAGAGCTCCAAACAAAGTCATCAGTCCCGCCAATAACCAAACACCGAGCAACAATTCCGGTGACCCTACCTGGGCCGCCATTACGCCGGGCTTGCGAAAAATGCCCGAGCCAATGACGCCACCAATGACCAGCATAATCGTTGAAAAAAGCCCGAGCGCTGGAATCAATCCTCCGCGCTGGATTTCTACTTTGCTGGTTTGAGTTTGCGTGGTTATCAAATCATGTCTCCTTATTCACTCGCCTTTTAGATATGCCAGCAAGTCCGCCAATTCCTGAGGGGTCATGGCTTTTTCGAGCTCTTGCGGCATCAGGGAAAGCCTGCTGGGTAACATCGTGGCAACATTCGATCGTGGAATGCTCTGCTCCAACCCTTCCGGCATCCGCAAGGTTATGGTGGTCGAATTCTCGCTTGCCAGCAAACCAGTCAACGATCGCCCATCTTTGGTTTCAACGTTGTAGCTCGTGTATATGGGCATGATCTCATACTCGGGTACTACAATGTGTAACAGCAAAACCTCCGCCGGTTGATTGCGAATGCCCGTGAGATCCGGGCCAACCATGTGTCCTTCCCCGGCAAAGGTGTGGCAGGGAATGCAGGTTTTCTGAAAGACAGAGTGGCCATTCGTTGCATTACCCTTCAGGTTCAGCACCGGTTTGGTTTGCTCATAAACCTGCATGCGATCTCCGGGCACGAGTGGTTGAAATAATTCCGTGGTCCGTTTGCGGATGAGCGCATCCTTGTGTTTCATCAATTGGGTGCGGCGCTCGGCAGGAATCGTCCACGCCGGAATCTCGCCTTGCTCAATGGCGCTCAGTAACGAACTCAATAAATCGTTGCTGGAGGTAATCACCGAAAGCGCCACTTCTCGAACTGCAGGCGTGAATCCGTTCCATTTCTCCCGACTCATCAGCGCCGCCCTCGTCGTGTCTGCTGGCGCTTTCGCGAACCCCGCAATCGCTGCGGATTGCAATTCCGACGGTTGGCTGGGTTCGCTCAGCTTGACGAATGCATTGCTCGCAGTTGCAAAATCAGCCTGCCGGAGCAGCCCCACACTTGCCAGACGTGCGGCTAAAGGCATGGAGGTGTCCGTCGCCAACGCTGCTGCTTCCTGGAACAATCTGTTTATCCGTTGCTGCAGTTCTCCCGAAAGATTCTTCGTGAATTCTTCCAAGGAGCTTTTCATTTCCCCCTTGGCCTTGCCCCGAAGGTTTCCACCCATTCCAGCCAGCAAAGCCATTTGCCACGACCGGTCATCCCTGCCAGTTCGGTCGAGCGCAGCCTCCAAAACGCTGGCAAGTTTTTCCCTATCCAAAGCGGCGCCGAGTACTTTTCCAAGCTCGGACATCATCAAAGAAAAACCGGCATTTTTCCTGGCTTCCTGGTTCCCCGAGCTGCCTTCCGAAAGCGCGAGCAGCTCAGTGAAAAACATCTGTTCGCGATGATGGATGGCCGTCAGCGTCGCTGCTCGTGTCCAGCTATCCTCCAAATTGCGCATCGCCACTTTTGCGAGCGCAGGAATAACCTCATTGCTTTGCACCTCACCTAATGAAAGAGCGCATTGAAACCTTACTCGCGCATTGGGGTCGTCCGCGAGCGCCATCGCTCGTCGCCGCAAACGCTCTGAGCCGGCCAACCCCGGCTCGGCCGTTTGCAGTCCGTGCTCTCTGACTCCCGGGTCTGTGTCTGTCAGGGCTGCTTCGATGCTGTCTTCCGTTAGCGCATTCATTCCTTCCAGCGTGCGCAAAGCATGGACGCGGGTTTCCCCGGTTTTCGCGCTTCGAGCAATTTCTTTCAAAAGCGGCAGACTTTTCGGGTCCATGCGTTCCAGCAGCAAGCGCTGCGCAGTGATGCGACGCCAAATGCTCGGCTCATTCAGTTCGTTGCAAAGCTCGCTGACGGTTGCCCCCGACAGATCAAAGGCTTTTCTTTTCCGGTCTGCATTGCCGTTCCGCACCACCCGGTAAATTCTCCCCATGTCTCTGCCGCTGGTAAAATCAGTCAACTTCCTCATGGCTTCCGGCAGATATTCCGGATGTTCAATCGTTTTCCGGTACATATCGCAGACGTACAGCGCTCCATCGGGTCCGTTCGCCAGGTTCACGGCTCGAAACCAGTTATCCGGCGAAGCTAAAAATTCGTTCGTCGCGAAGGCGCGTTTAGCGACGTGTGACACACCCGCGGCCTGCAAAATATCGCGATGCACCAGGTTCGCAGCGGGCTCACAGGTAAACGAATTGCCGGCGTAAGCAGCGGGCAACTCCGTTCCCTGATAAATCGTTATCCCGCACGCAGACGTAATATACCCGGCATGGAATGCCGCGGTTGTCATGTTCGCACTCAGGGGATAGACCCGGCACGCTGCACCATGGTCGGCGATGTCCTCGACCTCTTGTGACATGGAAAAATTCGGATTTCGCCTCAGATAACGGAGTTGCAACAGCACTTCCTGAATGTGATTTCGATTGGAGCAAATAAATTTGCGGCCAAAGCTATCGAACGTCTGACCGAATTGAGCGGTTCCGGCGGTTTCTTCGATCTCTGCCGCGCCTGGGCGAAAGCGGCCGTCCATTCGGTTTAGCAAAATCGGTGGGCGCTCGGGATGTCTCGGGGAGGTTACCTTTGCCGCCGTCAACCCGCTGGTCAGGTAAATCCAATTATCCAAATTTAGAGTCGGGTGACTCACCCTCAATTGGGTCGTGGATAAATCCTGAAAGCCGCTGAAGACAATTTCTTTGATGTCCGCTTTTCCATCTCCATTCGTATCCTTGAAATAATATAAAAACGGCGCACACGTAACGTAGACACCCCCATTCCAGCACATGATACCGTTTGGAAACGTCAACCCATCCGCGAAGACGGTTCGTTTATCAAATTTCCCATCTCCATTGGTGTCCTCGAGCAACACGACTTGTCCGGCGGGCGGCTTGCCTGGGCCGGGGCCGGTCGGATATCCCCGGTCTTCCACGACGTACATTCTCCCTTTTTCATCCCAGGCGACGGCCACGGGATCGACCACCATTGGCTCAGCCACCACCAATTCGACCTTTAACCCCGGTTCGGTCTTCAGATATTTAAGCGATTCTTCAGGTGTCAGTGGCGCATCGATTCCGAATGCAATGCCCGTCCACGCTCCCAACAGAGAGCTCCAGAAAACCGCACGAATCCAAGATCTCCAAATCCTGAATCCAAAGCAGCTACGCCTCATGGCCTAAGCTCGCGCAGGAGTTTAATTGCTGTTTCGACCAATAGCTCGCCAGCGCCCGGTTTCACCCGTGAATTCGTCACCTCGTAACTCCCCTCGATAAAAGCCTTTTTCGTGGGAATGTAACTTGGGCGATCATTACAGATTGAAATGACGACGGTATTTTTGAAGGGAGATGCCTTTTTAATGGCCAATCCAAGTTCCACAAATATTTCCGCCGGCAGGCAGACGATGGCATTTTCTGAATCTATCCGGAAAACCTGGACTTCCATTGGCCAGTTTGCCCCACGCTCTGCCAGATCCATGGTTTTCACCGCCACAACTTTCGACATGAAATCTTTTTTGGGATCGCCCAGGTGCTCCGCTATATCTCTTGCATTCGCCACCTGCTCAGGGGTCACCTCCTGCAGCGGAATCTGTAAAGTTGTGCTGCGCACCGCCAAGGCTGGCTTGCTTACCGTGGTGAGGAGATTGGTGCTGCCCACAACCGTTTCTCCCAGGGTGCGACCCAGCCGTTCGGACATGGCAAATCCCTTGGTGGTATCCTTTTTCCAAACATTGATGTGGTTCAAGTCGCCGCACGTTCCGGCGCCAAATGCAGATATGAAATTCCCTGCAAAGTGGTTCCGAAGAGTTTGCTCCAGGTAATATTCATAATCAGCGCTGTACTCTGTTCCACCAGCCGTATCCGAATGCATTGCGAATACCGTAATTCCCGCAAAGGGCTCATGCGTGCTGGCATCGCGCGCGAGGTAAATGCCGAGGGCAGGATCGTCTGGGCCGGCTGCGCGCACAATATTCGTGTTGAGCTGCCCCGGATTGAAAACCACTTTGCCATCTTTCATCCAGTACCGACGATTAAAACTCAGTCCCTCCTGCTTCGAAATTCCAACGCTCAGTTCCGCCGGCTTGACCTTTGAGTGTGCTTCGGAGATCACCTGCACCAGTTTCGCGGACAGGAAATCCGGGTAGTAAATCGGTTCGGTTCGGTCTTTGCCATCCTTCAACACCGCTGTTTTGTGAAATTGATCGCGACGCACGTCATCGAACAGCGGGCCGGTATGGCTATGGGTGGCACAAATCATTATGTGCGAGCGCGGAATGCCCAGTTGCCGACTGGCCTGGGCCCGCGCGTTTGTGGTCACGTTCAGCGACACGCCTAGCAAATCGCAAAACACCAAAACGAGCTTCTCCCTTCCATCCGCAATGACCACAGCCTTTGCCTTCAACGGGTCGTGTATTCCCGTGGCCAGGCGCTCGTCAAAATATCCGGCCATCCGATAGCCCACCGGCGGAGTGATATCGGTTTCTGCCGCTCCAATGCGAAGCTCCGTGCCTCCTGCATTCCGTGTGTGGTCAAGCGGACTGCAGCCGAAAAGCCACAGTATAATTGCAGCCATCAGCGTGACCCCACAAAATTGCGAAACTGCGCTCTTCATGACTTGGTGAGCAGACGATGCGGGACACATCTGATGGGTTCAAGGAATTTTACCCGCGCGCACTTAGAACTTTTTATTCCAGTCCTCGCGCGAGTACTTTTCGCTGGCCAGACCCCTTTCCAGCACATTGGGATCCTAAGCTTAGAATTCCACGTGGACAAGTTGTCGCGG
>JADMIO010845904.1_pt1 | contig 90199 bp, 78 predicted proteins | sample 8958161 | NCBI WGS metagenome assembly JADMIO01 (sample SAMN16585339, study PRJNA669376) | soil metagenome | isolation source: Crop rotation soil | place: USA: Cullars Rotation, Alabama | collected 2011
GCCGCGACTTCAAGTCACGTGAATTCCAAGCTTCGGATCCCACTGTGCTGGAAAGGCTTCACTTGTTGTAGTTCGTAAAACCCGGCGCTGCTATGTTCATAATCTCTCCAATCGTTTATAAGCTTATAATTTCCATGAACGGGATTCAAATGAATATAGTTGAGTTTTTGTAAAAAGAATTTTCTGGTGTCAATACTTTTTGCATCAAAACTTTCTTCAAATGCTTTATGCAACTGACCTTTATTTTTTTCTTTACCAGTAACTGCTGCTTTTATTGTTGCATATTTTCTGTTTGATTATTTTCTTATAACCTCTTGATTATTTCATATGCCATAAAACGTTTTGCGTTGCTGATGATTTTATTGAGTGAAAAATTGGGCGTTGGAAAAAATAGAATGCAATGCAAATGATTAGGCATAATTACATACGATGTTGTTTTGATATTTTTTGCTGTTTGCAGATAATTGAACCATTTATAAACTATTATAGGAATTAGTAAGTTAAAAAAGCGGCAACCAATTATAGCATGTAAATGTTATGGAATAAAGGCTTGATTGATTTGAATGGCTTGTACGAACAGGCATTTACTAAATTAAGCATTGTTGCATTACAACGGAGGGTCTCATGCTGCACACATAGCTATGCGATGAAGACCCTGCTGCGACAGAAAAATTAAATCGAAGGAGTGTAAATACTTACAATACATATCAAAAATTATTCTCGGTCAGCCTCAAGACACCAACCGATAGATGAAAGTCGGCTTCTGTCAGGTGCGTTTGTCTAATATAAGCATACCTTTGTTTGCTCATATGCTGGCTGTACAGTTGCCCGTTCGTAAAGGACAATTGAAAGACGGCAAGCAATACACCGCAGCCATGAGTAAATATTCACTAACATTAAATTAATTGTATGTCAAAAAAAACAACTGAACCCAGGAAGAATAAACCCACTAAAAAGAAAAGCTCAGCACAGAAGAAAGCAGATCCAAAGAAAAAAGCACGCTAAGGTTATAACGCAGAGCCCGGTTAACAACGCCGGCTTTGTTTTTCCGCAATGTCTCTTAGCCTTGCTTTGTGTGCAATAAGGACATTTCGGTATTAAGTACGCAATCTCGTTAAGTCAATATCTCTCAACTCCATAAAATTTGTCACGGGATAAATACTTTGTTCGCCTGTAAAATAATATTTAGCCGAACTATGCTCATATTGTTCAGGCAAGTCAACTAATTTATTTCCTTTACATGGATTGTAGTGTATATAGTCAAGTTTTTGTTGAATGAATTTTTCTGTTCTACATTCCTTCCAGTCAAATGATGTTTCAAATACATTATGCAGTGTTCCTTCTTTTATTTTTGTAATTTTCAGACTTGATGATAATTTACGCTATCCGTAGTCTGCGACTACGGATTTATATAATAATCCAGATTGCATCTGGATTGTTTGTTTATACAAACTTAGCGGAAGATGCAGCCGAAAGATGTTCAACAGGGAGTATTCCTGTTACACCAAAATGATAATCTTTTGCACTGCTTAAGAGATAATCTTCTGCTTTTTCTACCAAGCCGGCCTTTACAGGATTATTATGTAGGTAGTTAAGTTTATCCAGGGTAAACGTAGCTGTTTCCAATTGAAGAGGGTGATTGTCTTGTCGCCAGAATTGGTAATCATTATTACGACTATTCTTTTCCCCGGCTTTTTTGAATATCCAAAGCATCCAGTTTTTCCGGCTTTCTTCTTTGCTGTTTTGTATAGCTTCTATAATTGCCTTAGAAGTAAATTTTTTAAAATCACGCAATACATCCGACAAATTATTATCCGAGCTTATAATTAAATGCACATGATTACTCATAATACACCATGCATGAACTTTTAAACCTTTATGCTGTATGCAATAACTAAGGCTTTCAATAACAATGTTTGCATATTTTTTTCTTGTAAATACATCTATCCATTCAACAACAGCAAATGTTATAAAATAAATTCCTTTCTGATCTCTTATTTTGTACCCGTCAGTTTTCATAAATGCATTTGCAACAAATTACAAAAGTTTTTCGCTATCGTAGTTTGTAACTACAGATTTCCTTTATACGATTGTCTATTTAAACGCCAGATTCAATCTGGCTATTTCATTTGCCTCCGTAGTCGAAGACGTACGGAGAGCGAAAAACATTCTACGGAGAACTGGATAGCTATGGAATGAAGACCCTGCTACGACAGCGAGCTGAGAAATTGCATGTGTTTGAAAAACTGACCGAAATTGATTTGTTGTAATTATTGTTACAAGCAAATCTGAAACTTGCTTACGCAATGACGTAGTCAGAGACTACGCCAAACAACTTGCATTCTACGCCGAGCTGGGGAAAGACGCAAACACAATGTTATACTTTGTTGGCTCTACTTGAATCGACAATTTTGAGTCATATGACACAAGGTGTCAATTCCAATCAGAATAATTTTGTTCATAAATAAAAGTTTCACGTTTATTTGAGACGGCATTAGTTAAATCACCGGATAAACTTATCTGCTGTATAAGTATAACTTCTATAATATGAAAAAAATAAATTTATTTATCATTCTAATTATTCTTGGCTTAAACAGTTATAGTCAATCAACTCAAGATGTAGTGAATAAAATTCAAAATTCATATGAAAGTTATAATTCAGTAATAAAGAAAATCAATAACGCATCATATTATATAACGCAATCTTATAGAGCCAATACAGTAAGTGATGTTAAGTTTTACCTGAGTTATGCAGAATCAGAAATTAATTCAGCAAAAACATACATAAGCTATGCAGAAGAATATGCCAATAGTGCAAAGTATGCTGCTAATTTTTGTAATAGCGCAACTGCATATGCGGGAGCGGCTAAGGATAATTTTTATTCAGCAAAAAGGAAACTGTCATATGCTATAACTGAACTATCAAATATTTCTATAACAAATAATATTAATGACATTAATTACTTCCTGTCGAATGCAATAAATTATATTAACGATGGAGTTAAGACCTTAAACTATGGTATTGATGAATTGAATAACACTATTAATACTTTAAAATATAATTGTAACTGATCGTAGGTATGAAAACAAGTTTAGAACTTTACCGAGAAACCCGAATACTTCGCCGAGCTAGGCACAAGTACACTTCGCTGTAAAAAAATCGGCTGCATACTTGCGCCAGATAGGGGTTTAATTCAAATAGACCTGCCCTTTATGAAAACCAATACACTTTTTATATTTTTTGTCCTTATAAGCATAAACATTTCTGCACAAACTATAAATATTGAGTCGACTTCACATGAGGAAAGGCAGCCCGAAGCTGTTGATACCGGTAATAGGAAACCTCAGTCTTATATTATCAGTGACAAGACTCCAGTTGACCTTTTGGAAGCTGTCTCATACTATGAGTATTACTGTACAGTTGCTCCTCTTGACAAGATTGAAAATCGCATAGCATACTGGAAGAACAGAGCATATTTCGGCAAAACATTTGAGGATATGACAAATGTCTTTGATGCCTATGGAATATCTATAATTCCTAATGACACTGTGTTTATTGACTCCGCTTATCCTGGAGAGAGGGGGATTAGTGAACACACAACAACTTCATGGCACATACTTTATGAAAAAGAGCCACATAGTATCAAAGATGATAAACCTGTTTATGGTCCTGACAACAGCATCGTTGCATTTTATGATAACAGGGCAATCATGACAGTTGTAACAGATTATAATCGGTATAAAGTCAACCCGGGAGATCGGCAATTATTGGCTGATAGATATAGACTTTGGCACTTTTTATTGCAAAAAACCAAAGGCAGACCCTTTATCCTATGGTAAATTACTTTTTAAACGGACGAAATCGTTAATTGATTTAGAGCATCTTTTGTTTATCGTTTCTGTTATGATTTTGAAATTAAAAGGTGGCATAAAGTAAATTTTTCTTCCGTTTATTGTTCTTAAGTGTTACTTCTTTTATTGTATTGTTGAAAGCTCAATAAAAGAGACCAACTTCGCCGAGACACCCGAACACTTCGTATAGCAGGTTATTTTACATTAAAGTCTTCAATAACTTTTTTGATATCAATTTTGCTTACTCCTTCTGTCTTCAGTGCATTGTAAATTTCATCGATACTATAACCTTTTGTGTGTAAGTCTAATATGAGATTTTTTGTTTTGTTTTCAAGAATTAAGTCTTCATCTTCCTTGAATGATTTAATTAAAGATTCACGAAACCTATCCCAAAAGCCCTTCTCAATAAAAAATTGCTGCTTGTAGCTTTGCTCTAACATCATTGTTTGTGTTCTTTGAAAGATTGCTTCTATTCTGTAATAATTGCTCCTTAACTCGAGTTGAACTTTTTCCGATTCATTTAAAAGCTTCATCAAAATTTCCCTGTCACTCAACTCCTTTTTTAATTCATTTTTTTCTGTTTCTTGAACAATAATGTCAAATTTACTTTTGAATTGAGTCCAATAAATTTCGAAGACAGAATCAATAGTTTCTTTATCAAGGCTTCGCTCTCCTAAGTCGATATTGATTGAATTAATTAATTTTTTTACATCTTCTTTTGTTGGCTGAGTATGATTAAATTGCGCAAGGGGATTTTGTATTTCTGCAGGTTTAACATCAATAAGAAAAGTATAAACTTTATTTGTGGAAATCCCTTTTGCCATAGCACCTGCCTCAAACAATATCCATGGTTTTTCTTTGTTTTCTGATGTTAAACAAACAATGCCAGATGTTACATGTGCGAGTTGATCATTTATGGATGAAAACCAAACAGCACCTCGCGAAATATCTTCCGATGAAACCCATGGGTCGGATGCTTGGATTACGCATTTCAACCACCACTTAAGAAGTTCTGCTACACGTTTGCTTCTTTCACCTGACCAACTGATAAAAATTTTCATATACAATTAGTGTTCGAATTTTATTAATGCCGCCATAAAAATATTCAGTACAAGGGAGTGACACAACCGTGATGCCACAAGGCACTATCGCTGGTTACATAAAAATACTATTCTTCATCACTCAACACTTCTCCATTCATTAGCTCCGGTAATATTTGTTTTACTTCTTCGTTACTTAATGTGTTTACACCTTTCAATCTTTTTTCAATCGCCCTTGTGCGTTTACCGGCAAGGTCATCCAACTGGTTAAGCCCTGTTTGTATATTGTTTTGCGCTTTTTGCAGCAGCCCGCTAAAGTTGCCGAACTCTGTTTTTACGGCGCTGAGCAACTGCCATACTTCGCCGCTGCGCTTTTCTATGGCAAGGGTGCGGAAACCCATTTGTAAACTGTTGAGCAGCGCACTGAGCGTGGTGGGACCGGTGATGATGATCCTGCATTCGCGTTGTATACTTTCGAAGAGACCGGGTGTGCGCAACACTTCGGCATACAGGCTTTCGAAGGGCAAAAAAAGTATGGCGAAATCGGTTGTGTTGGGTGCATCAATGTATTTGCCGCAAATATCTTGTGCGCAGTTGCGTATGCCTCTGGCAAAGCTGCGGCGGTGTTCTTCTATCATCTCGGGGCTGCCATGGTCGTAGGCATCGGTTAACAGTTCAAATGCTTCTTTGGGAAACTTGCTGTCGACAGGCAGCCATACTACGCTGTTTTCGTTGCCGGTTCTGCCGGGCAGTTTTACGGCAAACTCCACGAGTGCATTGCTGCCTTGTTTGGTCTTTACATTTTTGCTGTATTGCTCGGGCGTGAGTATTTGTTCCAGCAGGCTTTCGAGCTGGTACTCGCCGAGTACACCCCGTGTTTTTACATTGCTGAGTACACGTTTTAGATCACCCACGCCGGTGGCTAAGGTTTGCATATCGCCGAGGCCTTTGTGTACGGCTTCCAGCCGTTCGCTGACGAGTTTGAAACTTTCGCCGAGCCGTGCTTCGAGTGTCTGCTGCAGTTTTTCATCAACGGTAATGCGCATCTGCTCGAGCTTCTGCTCATTGCTTTGCTGCATTTCTTTTATTTTATGTTCGAGCGTTTGGCGCATGTCGCCCAGCAGCGTGGACGTGCTGGTGTTTTGTTCGCTTTGTTTATTCAGCAGCGCAAAAAAATTGTCTTTTTGTATGCTATTGAATTCGGCGATGCTTTGTGCAAGGTCTTTCTTGAATGTGTTGAGTGCTTCTTTTATTTCTGTGCGGCCTGCAGTTGCATTGTTGTTGTTGCTGTCGCTGAAAGCAGTGAGTTTTTTATCTATTGTTTCTGTAAGGTGATTGAGTTTTTCTTCGAAGGATTGGAGTGATTCTTTTAATTCCTGTCTTGCTCTTAAGGTTTGATTGTTGGCTTCCACCCTGCTTTGAAAAAGTTCTTTGCGGATAGATTCCTGCATGGCCTGCACATCGGTGCGCAGGTGCTGTTGCGCCTGTTGCGCATCAGTTCGTAAAGCTTGCTCTATGCGCTGCAATTCTTTTTGCAGGGCATCCTGCCTGGAGGCTTGTTGAATGGCTGTTTCATTCAGCTTTGCTTCGAGGGCTTCAATAGCATGCTGCTGTGCGTTCTTATTTGATGTGAATGCTTTTATTAAAAGGATGATGAGTAGTACGATGATTGCTGCGAGGAGGATGTAGAGTGTCGTCATAAATTGAGTTTGCGAAAATAGAATTTTTTGATTTTTATTTTTAATTGTCTTTAACGGATTTAATGCGAATAATATTTTATGAGTTGGAATGCTAAGGATGTCTTCATTTTGAATGAAGTTTTGTTTCCAGTTTGTACATGTTCTTTCTTTTGTCTTGATACAAAAGAAAGAACGAAAGAAAAAATCAAGGACGGCATGATCGCTCCGCGCATCCGTCCGGGCCAACGCCTCCCTCTGTGTAAGTTTTTTTATTGATGGTTTGATTGCCTTTAATTCGACTGTAAGTTCTTATAATAAATGATGCTGATTGAGTTTAAGCATCAAGGTTCAACTGCTGAATAAACGACAGTACAAAAGCTAAATCACGGCGCAGGAAAGAAACGTGCTGTATATCGTTTCTTTCTTGACTTTTTGGTTCTTTTGTGTCAAGACAAAAGAACATAGGGAAATAGTTTCTTATGAAAAAGTATTGTTACGTTCTTTGCCTTGATGCAAAGAAATGCGAAGCATTCATCGAGGCAATTAAAAAATAATTTAATGCTTGTCACTTTCTTTTTCTTGAAAAAAAGAAAGTAACCAAAGAAAATCCAAGGCAAACCCGAACGCTCCGCGCGTTTTGCCGGGCCACCGCCTCCCTCTGTGTGAGTTGTCTATTATAGCCGATTTTTTGATTATTTGAAACATTGTTACGGTTTAACTTGATTGAATTGTCCCCTTTAGGGGTATGGGGGCTCACCGGCGGCGCCTCGCTGTTGATTAATGATAAAAGCGTGATGGCCGAAGTATTGATGATCATATCAATCCAATAATCACATAAATCATGGTTCAGACAGGCATCAAGGTTGAACTGCTGAAGAAACGACACTACAGAAGCTCAATCAAGGCGTAAGAAAGAAACGTGCTGTATATCGTTTCTTTCTTGATTTTTTGGTTCTTTTGTGTCAAGACAAAAGAACATAGGGAAATAGCTTCTTATGAAAAAGTATTGTTACGTTCTTTGCCTTGATGCAAAGAAAGCAACCAAAGAAAAGATCAAGGACAGCTTGATCGCTCCACGCATCCGTCCGTGCCTGCGCCTCCCTCTGTGTGGCTTGCATACTAATAGTTGAGTTGTTGAGATTTGAATACAGTTTAAAATCCTCCTCATCTTTTAAAGCATCAATCGTGGTTCAGACAATATCAGGGCGAATGAAATCTTAGTATATCATGAATAAAACAAAAGCTATTATTTAAAACACCTCTATAAAAAAAATTACTACAACTGATTACATTACTTGGCTTTGCTAATACTAATTGATAGCTGCAGCTTTAAAGCACTAACATTAATAACATTCAAAACATTTAAAATGAAAAAGATTTTATTCGCCATCGCACTGGCAGGCTCTGTATTTTTTTATTCCTGCTCTAAACAGGATTTATCACATCCTGCGCCGGCTTCAATTCAGGCTGAACAGCCAGTTACATCTTTCGATGAACAAGACGCTGTTGCCCGTACTTCCCCGGCCTTGGGTAATTATAACGTGAAATTATACATAGATGATAATGACACCAGCACCCGGATTTTCAAAGGTTATGTATTTACCTTTAAAAGCAATGGTGTATTAACATCCACCGTAAATAATACTACTTACAAAGGCACATGGCAAATGAAAGATGGCGGCACCGAAATGAAAATTGATATTACAGGCACTCCTGCTCTTGAAAAAATTGATAAAAGCTGGGATGTAGTTAAAATTACCAATAATGTAATTACATTAACAGACAATGACCCGGGCGAAGTGACCAAGCTTGTTTTTCGAAGAATTTAATAAGTGATCGCATTAAGTTTATTAAAGCCCGGTTTTACCGTGGCTTTTTTGTATGCCTTCGTTTGTCTGCTTGATTATAAACAGATGAGGAAAGTGTTGCTTATTATTTGCTCTTAAACCTTTTCTTTAGTCATTTCTTTTTTTGAAAGAAAAGTGACAAATTACTTTAATAAGAATACTGTCTTATTGTTCTTTGCCTTGACGCAAGGCATAGCATTCAATGAGGCGAATAAAAAACAAAAATGCCGGATTAAAGCACCCACAATCAAGGACAACATGAACGCTACGCGCATTCATCCAGGCTAGCGCCTCCCTCTGTGCGGCTTGTATATTGATTGTTTGCTTGTTGAATTTCAGTAATAATATCCCAACCAAACAACAGGCGGATTTGATAATGTCTGTAAAAAAATGAAATTGAGGATCTCAATAATCCTCTTAATCTATTAATCCTATAAATCCAGGTTCAGACAACATCAAGGCTTAACTGCCGAAGAAACGATACTACAACAGCTCGATCAGGGCGTGTGCATGGATGTGTCGTAATATCATTCGTGTTTATCTTTTTGTTACTGTTTGTATCAGACAAAAAGTAAAAAAAGAAAATAAATTAATCTATCACTGCTGTAACAAGCCCGGGTTTGTTTGGCAGCTTTTCATGGGTTGATTATAAAAATAATTATTGTGGTTTTCTTATGACGTTCTATTAAGAAATGAAGGACGTAATGAACGGTACAAAGAATCAAAGGCTTCGATTGATGTATTAATAATTTTGTCCAATAATGCATAATTTGGATTACAATTGCTTCCTTACTCATAATTCCTTATCTATAAAACTATTGATAGCGCAACCTAAACATTGAACTTCAAATAACGCGTAACCCCGTGAACTTGTGAACGCTTAAACTTTAACATTAAACAAACTGCTGTAACCAGGCGCTTGCTTCTTTATCATCCGTAAAAGACTTCATCGGGATTGGTGGCGACTTGAGCGCAAATAAAATATTCATGATAAATTTTGCAAGACCGGGCTTTGAAACCATTGCCATTGCTGTATAAATTTCAGGTAATTTTTCTGTTGAAAATTTTCGTGTTGCTTTATCTGGTACCGGCGAGTTGGTAAGATATATTAATAAGGGCACCGGCTTCCCGCCTGTAATATTTTTTACGAGTTCAACATTGCGGGCTATTAAATCAACCGTTCTTAAAATGCTTTTCGAGTACGAATACAATATGCCTTCATTATACCAGTAATCGGCAATTTCTCCTTTTATTAATTCATTCGTATTTGCAGGTAAAATCATACGACAGATCTTAAAACAACGATTGCATCCGGCGTGAAATTAACAACTATTACACTTTTAGCATTTGGTAACATTGCGGTAATATTGGCTTAACATTGAGGTAATGATGTGTTAACACCTTTGCGGCATAAATAAAAAATATGCGCAAACAGTTATTCTATTTAGTTCTTATTTTTCTTTTCAGTTTTGCAGCCAGAAATTCATTTGCGCAGGAAACAACCGCTACCCTAAGCGGAAACGTAGCAGATGAAAAAGGCGGCGCAGTTGCGGCAGCAACTATCACCATCAAACATGAGCCCACAGGCGCCATGTCTTACTCACAAACCAACAGCAAAGGTATTTTTGTAGTTCCGAATTTAAAAGTCGGTGGGCCTTATACAATTACTATCACGTATGTTGGTTTTAGTGCTGACACTCTGAAAAACATCAACCTTGCATTAGGGAATAATCCTGACCTGAATGTCAATCTTCAGTCATCAACCAACACTTTAACTGAAGTTACCGTTGCAGCTACAGGCAGAAGAACTGCCGGCAGCGGCACCATAGTTGGCCGCGAACAATTGAGAACATTACCAACCATCGGCAGAAGTTTAAGTGATTTTACAAGGCTTACGCCGCAGAGCAACAACAACTCTTTTGCAGGAAGTAATTTTCGTTACAACAATTTCACGCTTGACGGCGCTATTAACAATGATGCTATCGGCTTCAGTAACTCATTTGGCGGTGTAAGTGGCGGTGGTCAGTCAGGTACAGCCGGTGCTGGTACGCGTACCAATCCTTACAGCATTGAATCAATCCAGGAAGTGCAGGTTCAGCTTGCTCCTTATGATGTTAAGATCGGCAACTTTACAGGTGGCAGTGTAAATGCTGTGACCAAAAGTGGTACCAACGATTTTCATGGCTCAATATATGGCTTTGGCAGAAACCAGGATTTGGTTGGTAAAAGCCCTGATGCTGCAAAAACAAAAATCGGTTCTGATTTTTATGATTATCAAACCGGTTTTTCAATTGGCGGCCCAATTATAAAGAATAAATTATTTTTCTTTTTAAATGGTGAATTAACCCGCCAGCAAATGCCTACATTTTACAATGCAGGGGATGCCGGCGCTGCAGTAACTGTTGCTGAAGCAGAGCAAATAAAAGACTTTTTAAAAACGAATTATAATTACGATCCAGGCTCCTATGACAAATACAAGATATTTACAAAAAGCGATAAAATATTCGGTAAAATTGACTGGATTATTAATTCAAGAAGCTCTTTAATGATCCGTGGTTTATACACCAAAGGATGGGGTAATAATTTAGAGCGTACATCAACCAACTTCCAGTTTTCTTCAACTGACTTTACACAATACACCAACAACACAAACCTTGTTGCAGAATTAAAAACCAAATTCAGCAACAATGTAAACAACCAGGCAATTGTAAGTTATATCAACGTGCATGAATACAGAACATTCCCTGCATCAATTGATGCTTCAGCAAATACGTATGATTCACCATCCGCATTTATGGATATTGATAACGGAAGAATATGGCTGGGTTCATGGCGTGAAGCTTCTATTTACAATATGCATCAAAAAACTTTTGAGTTCACTGATAACTTAACCTATACTACAGGTATTCATAAGTTCACTTTTGGTACGCATAATGAGTTCTATAATCTCACTTATGGCTTTTTAAACTCATGGAACGGAAGATGGGAATATTCAGGTGGCCTTAATGCGTTTCTTGCAAGCACGCCTTCACGCGTACGTGGTGCATTTGCCTTTGATGAAGATAAAAATAACAGAACCGATCTGTATGACGAATTACCCGGCAGCAACTATAAAGTTAACCTTACAAGCGTTTATGCAGAAGATGAAATTGCAGCAGGTAAGAGATTAAAAATAACACCGGGTATTCGTGTTGATTATCCTTTCCTGAATAAACAATTTCCAATAGATACGGCTTTAAATAGAACGCCTGATTATATTTCAGACGATCCTACCTATTCCCATACCTCATTTGCTGATCTTGATAACAAATGGTTAGGAAAGGCAACTATCTCTCCGCGTCTTGGCTTTAACTTCAATGTAAAAGGTGACCAATCGCTTATTATTCGTGGCGGTACAGGAATTTTTGTAGGCAGAATGCCATTTGCATGGATGGGTTATGCATCTACATTAACCGGCGGCAATTATGGAAATATTGATTACCGGCCGGGTGGCAAAACCATTCCACTCGCTATTGATCCCGCTAATCTGAAAGATACAGTATCAAAATATGGCGGGCCCGGCGCTTCATCAACACGTGAGCTCGATATAATTGACAATAATTTCAAATTACCGACCATTTGGCGTTCCAATATAGCTGTGGATGTTAAATTCGGCAATGGCTATAAAGCAACTTTCGATGCCATGTACACGAAAACAATTTATGATGTACAGTTTCAGCAGATAAATATTAAAGACAGTGCGCAGTATTATTCAGAAGGCCCGGCAGAAACACCCTATTATGTTGGCGGTAAACTGAACAGCCAGTACTCAAATATTTATTTCTTAACGAACACAAAGCAGGGTTACCGTTATAATCTTACGGCACAAATTTCAAAGGTTACAAATAACATTCGTTTAGGTGCTAAATCGTTATTGAATCTTAACTGGTCTGCAGCTTACACTTATGGCATGAGTAAAGATGTAAGCAATGGTATTCGTAATTCATTCCAGAGCAATTATGAAGTTAACCCTGCAATTAATCCGCAGGATCCGGGCCTGGCTTATTCAAACTTCGATCTCCGTCATCGTATTGTTGCAAGCATAGCAACCAATTGGATTTGGTCTTCTACAAATGCCACATCACTGGCATTCTTTTATTCGGGACAAAGCGGCAACCCGTACAGCGTAATTTATACCAGCGCTCCCTTTGGCAATTCATCCAATGCTCCGTTGCCCTTTATTCCTGCAGATCAAAACCAGGTACACCTTGCAGATTACACACTTTCAAACGGAACAGTTTATACTGCCGCACAACAGTGGTCTGATTTTGATAATTTTATCAGGAATGATTCATATCTCAGCAAGCACAGGGGTGAATACGCTAAACGTAATGGTTTGCGCACACCCTGGAATCATGAGCTTGATATGAAGCTGCTGCATGAGTTTAAGTTCGGAGGTTCCAGGAGCTTACAACTTAGCCTCGATGTCTTCAACGTACTTAATTTGCTTAACAACGATTGGGGCCACATCACTTTTGTTACCAACGTAAACAACTATACGGTTAACTTCCTGCGTTTTGCAACAGACGCAAATGGCTTAAAACCAGGTTCTCCGGCAAGTGGTTATATTCCTACGTTTAACTTTTTACCTCCTTCTGCAGCCAATGAAGGCCATTATTATACCAATGATCCTATCAATTCACGCTGGCAGGCGCAGTTAGGATTAAAATTCATTTTTTAATGCAGAGATAACATGCAGTTCATATTAAATATAAATACAGACCGCACTTTTGCACCGGGTTCATAGCATTTAAGTTAGAGATTCTATACAGCCCTGCTTTTTAGCGGGGCTTTTTTATTGCTACGCAATTAGCAGGACTGATGTGTTACCGGCAGTTGATCGTTGTGTCTGCTTCGTTGCTTACAATCTTGCCGCTATCGTCATGCAAGATTACTTGCCTTTTACATTAATTTTTCATGGCAGGAAAGCAACACGGTCACTGCAAGGCATGAAGCAGTTTTATAATCAGGATGAATTGCAACCAAACAAGTTATACCAGGCAACAATTTTATTCAAACACTATTGTTTTATTCTTATACACAAAAACCCTGTCATTGAAAACAAGTTGTAAAGCTTTTGCCAATACAGCCGTTTCAATTTCTCTGCCGGCATGCATCATGCTTTCGGCTGTAAAAGAATGGTCAACAGGAATAATTTGCTGTGCTATGATCGGCCCTTCATCCAGATCGTTTGTAACAAAATGCGCTGTAGCGCCGATCAGCTTCACACCGCGCTCAAAAGCCTGCCTGTAAGGACTTGCACCAATAAAAGCGGGTAAAAAAGAATGATGGATATTAATAATGCGCACCGGGTAATTATTGATGAAGGCCGGAGAAAGTATGCGCATGAATTTGGCTAAAACAAGATAGCCGCATTCATACTTATCAATAACAGCGTTTACCTCTTCTTCAAACGTTTCCTTCGTTTTTTCAACATGCGATATATGATGAAAGGGAACATCAAACCTGCCGCATATATCCTGCAATGTTGTATGGTTTCCTATCACACATTGTACAGTTGCACCCAGCGTTTTAAAATAATTACGAACAAGTATATCAGCCAGGCAATGGTATTCTTTCGTTACCAATACAACTATCTTTTTCTCAGGCGTCGGGTTAATGTTCAGGTTTGCATCTGCGGGCAATACATCCTGCAGTTGTTGCAGCAATAAGGCGGTATGGTCAAACTGTGTTGTTTCAAGACGCATAAAGAAACGGCTTTCGGCGGCATCAACGTGTTCGCGCATGGAAACAATATTGATATTATTCGTGGCCAATACACCTGAAATAGCAGCCACAAGGCCAACCTGGTCTTTACATTGAATTACGGTGATCATGATAAACTATAAAGCTATGCATCGGCAAAATACTGCATGAAAGGTAATGCCGCTGCTACAATGCCAATAAACTACCAATCATTTTTCCTGTTCGTGTTAAGTTGGCTTTTGTGTTTTTCATTGCTGTTCCAATATCAGTAACATCATTATTAATTGAGATCAATATGTCGAAATATTTTTGAAGTGCTTCATTATCTGAAAGAGGTACGCTGCCGGCAATACCAATAACAGGAATATTTCTTTCTTTGGCTTTTTTGGCTACACCAAACGGGCCTTTTCCCTGTAATGTCTGCTCATCAATTTTTCCTTCGCCGGTTATTACAATACCCGCTTTTTGCAATGCCTTGTCAAAGTTGGTTATGGAAAGAAAATAATCGATGCCATTCACAAGCCTTGCATGGCAGTAAGCCGACAAACCAGCTGCAACACCGCCTGCTGCACCGCCATGTTTTACATTTGCAATATCGATACCTGTTTGTTGCAATGTAACATCACGCAATGTTGTAAGCGCAGTTTCAAGCTTTGCAACATCAGCTTCAGTGGCGCCCTTCTGCGGACCAAATATCGTCGCGGCACCATTTTCTCCGAGCAACCTGTTTTCAACATCGCAAAGAATTACCAGTTCACAATCGAATATATTTTTATTTAAACCAGATGTGTCTATTGATGAAAGATGAACAAGCCCAACAGGTAAATTTTTTATTTCCTGATCTTTATGATCAAAAAATTTTACACCAAGCGACTGTAGAATTCCGGCAGCGCCATCAACCGTTGCGCTGCCGCCGATGCATAAAATTATTTTACTTACATTTTTATTTAAGGCATGAATAATCAGTTCGCCTGTACCATGCGTTGTTGCGCGGAGCGGGTTTAGTTCTTCTTTCTTCAAAAGGTTTATCCCTGACGCATTTGCCAGTTCAATAACAGCCGTTTCATCGTTATCTATTAATCCAAAATATGCGTTTATTTTTCTTCCCAAGGGATCATGCACCTCTACATTTACAAGCCTGCCGGTTTTTTGTTGTAGTATCAATGCAGCCGTTCCGTCGCCACCATCACCAACAGGAAAATATTCCATGCTCCATGGCAGCCGGCTTTGCTGCAAACCCTCTCCTATTGCCTTTGCAACAGCGGTTGCATCAAGACTGTTTTTAAAAGCATTTGGTGCAATAAGAATGTGCATGAAAGATTTTGAGCTACAAGCTACGAGCTGCAGGAAGAAAGTTAAGAATTTAAATTTGGCTACCGGGAAAAACATCAGTCTGATAAGATAAAAACATTTAACCATATCGTTTAAATGAATAACGATAATACATAAATAGACAACAGGGTTACCAAACCCATTAATACGGTTGAGATTGAATATACCTTCAGCATTGTTTTCATTTCAAGGCCTGCAAATTTTGCTATTACCCAGAAATAGGCATCGTTCGCATGCGAGATCATCATTGAACCGGCACCCATTGATAAAGCACAAAGCAACCTGCCTGCTTCGGTTTGTAAACCAAGAGCAGGTAATAAAGGCTGCACAATTGAAGCAGCCGTTATAATAGCTACGGTTGATGAGCCTTGCGCCGTTTTTAAAATAAACGTAATTAAAAAAGGAAACAAAATACCGAGCGAACCCAGGGGCAATGCATTACTGAAATGTTCACTCATTTTTGTTGCAGCCAATACAGCGCCAAATGCACCACCGGCTCCAATAATTACCAAAATACCACCGGCTTTTTCAGCAGCTTCCTGCAATTGTTTACTAACTATGCCTTTTGTAAATGAACGGCTGCACGTAAATGCAAGCACTACACCAATGCCCAGGGCAATTACAGGTTCTCCCAACACAGGGAAAATTTTCAACGACGGCACCACTGATTTTTCAATTGACAAAAAAGATTTTACCGCAATGAGAATTATCGGAATCAGTACCGGTAAAAATGCCTGTACAACTGATGGCGGTTTTGTAAGCGCTTCCTGAACGATGTCTTCTTCCGCTTCAACAAAGGGGACTTTACCCGCTGCATATTTCGCCCATACATTTCCAACGATCATTGCAGGCAATGCAGCAACGATGCCGGTTAACATCAATTTGCCAATGTCAACATTTAAGATGCCTGCAGCCGATGTTGCGCCGGGATGCGGCGGGATTAAACAATGCACAGCATACAGACCGGTAGACAAGGAAACGCTTGTAATAACAACCGAAATATTTGCGCGCCTTGCGACAGATTTATTAATGCCATTCAATACAATAAAACCTGAATCGCAAAATATGGGCATGCCAACAATAAAACCTGTTATACTCATAGCAAGGGCTGCCTTTCTTTCACCGGTTAGCTTTAGTATGAATGCAGCCATCACTTTAGTGCTGCCGGTGTGCTCCAGTAAAACGCCGAGTGTAGTGCCTAAAACGATGATCAAGCCCAGCGATTTCATAATGTTGCCGAAGCCATCTTTCATCGCATTTAACACATCAGCAAAAGGCATTTGCGCACCGATACCAACAACAAAGCAGGCAATCAATAAAGCGAAGAATGCATGCACATGGTACTTAACAGTTAGTAAAACAATAATGGCAATACCTGCAAGCAAACAAATTATGAGCTGAATGAAACCAACGTTCATTTCTTTACAAAAATTTGTTTAAGATAAGGCTGAAAAATGTTATATGAGGGATAAAATAAAACTGTGTTATGAACAAATTTAATGCTGCATGAAAGCTGCAATATACAATTTAGGGAATAACTAATATAACCAAATAACAAGCATTGCGAATGCTAACTTCAAATAATTTTTTAATTATGCACAAATGTATCGCTCATATAACCTGCTATTCCGTTTCTTCTTGTTGCTTTGCTGATTCCTGCCACATCCGGCCGTGCCTTCCTCTCCATTGAGCTTTAAATTTTTCTTTTTCTTCGGGTGTCAGCCCTTCCCATTTTTCAAACATTTTTTGCCTCCATTCGCTATGCCTGCCACGATACCTTCCCCATCTTCCGCCCATGCCGCCAAACAATATTTTTGCCAGCAATAATATGCCCAGCGATTGCCAGAAAGTTACCGTGCCAACCTGTAACACAGCCACAAGCACATTATTCCATAACAGCATTACTATTAAATTAAAAACAAACAGCGCTGCCAAACCCATTAATGCAAACAGTGCAAACCTGCCTGCCCTTCTTTCATTAAATAATCTTCTTTGCATAAAAACTTTTTTTTACTTGTTAAATAATTCTTTTCTCAGCCCTTCAAGCCGTTCTCTCAAATGCAACACAGCATAACGTTTACGCGAAATCAATGTGTTCACAGTTTCACCTGTAGATGCAGCAATGGTTTTAAAAGGAATGCCATCCAGCTCGTTCCAGATAAAAACCTGCCGTTGCGCTTCCGGTAATTCATCGATAGCTGCATTAAACGCTTCCCAAAACATGGCCCGCCAGAATTCAGTTTCCGGATCGTTGCCCGCTTCTGCATACAACTCCATCCAATTCATTACTTCCCCGTCGTTCCATAACGAGTATACATCCTCTATCAGTTCCGGTTTCTTTTTTCGGTTACGGTCTGTTATTTTATTGCGGGCGACGGTATATAGCCAGTTTGCCAGCTGATCTACCGGCTGTGCATTGCCAATAAACTGGTAGAGCACGTCCTGCAAAATATCTTCAGCATCAGCTTCATTGCTTACACGCCGGCGTATAAATGCAAATAACTTTTTGCTGTAGTCGCTAAAAGTGCGCGTGATATTTGATTCTTCAGCCGTTGACATTCCTTCCTGAGTAAATACTGCGCCATCCATCTCTGCTAAGATTGACGATTGAGTGAGAATTATATTTTAAAATAGAGAAAAAAGTTTACAGATTTTTTTTTAGTTCCAATACCAATATTTGGTTTTTGATGAAACCAAGCAAATGAAATGTTTTTTTATACTTTTCTGAAGAAGAGAACTGAAAGTAGCCCCAGGCATTGAGCCTGGCAATATTTGAATAGAAATTGATGAGCCGGATTTTTAAACGATCGGCTCATTTTTATTTGTTATGAACTGAATGACTATTTAACCGGCCTATGGCTACCCATAATACGGATGGATCATCCAATACACAAGCGGGCCGGTTACAGCAACATACAACCAAAGCGGCCATGTAATACGTGCAAGCTTTTTGTGTTTCGGATATTCAGCGATCAATGCGCGGTAGGCTGTAAATAAAATGAATGGTAGAATAATGGCAGCAAGAAAAATGTGGGATAACAATATAATAAGGTAAAAACCTCGTGAACTGCTTACGGCAAGCTTTTCCGCATCGCTTAATACGCCATCATGATTGGCATCACCATAAATGGCTTCACCGGCCAGCAAATGATGCGCTATATACGATACCAGAAAAACAACTGATAAAATAAGTGCGGTGATCATAAACCGCTTGTGCAAGATATAGTTCCTGCTCTTTACAGCAATTAGTGCGAGCAAAAGCAAGACAGCAATAACAGAATTAATGACCGCATTAAGCAGCGCGAAAATGTGTATGTTAAACCCTAATTCAATATTAATTTTTACCTGCGTTAAAAAACTTACTGCCGCAAACACAACAAAGGAAAATACAATGATAAGCCAGGTTGCTTTTCTGTCATTTTTATGCAGTGCCGGAAGTGGCATTTGATCCATGCTCATTTTTTTTACGGAAAATTAAACGTACTACTATTACGGTTACAACAAGTGTTATTGCAAAAAATATAGCCATCAAAACAGGGTCAAAAGGCAATTGTTCAGGATTATCATCAACAGCAAGCATCAGCAGGCCAATGTCTTTCGACAACTTATCGAGCGAACCTGAATCAAGACCATTATAATAACCGCGAACATTAAAATTTTTATCGATCAAAACAAACCTTGTTGTATGTACAAAATCGGGGCTGATGGGAATAGTATCAAATTTGTCAACTTTAAGTTGCTCGAAGGCATAATTGTAGATTGAATCCCTGTTACCGGTTAAAAGCCACCAGTTGCCCGGGTCGATCCCGAAATGATCAGCATATTTTTTTAAACGCGCAACAGAATCTGTCCCAGGGTCAACACTAAACGAAATAAACTGTACGATGGAAGAATCGGGTGCCGACATAACATCGCCACCTTTGGCAAATGACCGTTGCATCTTCAACATATTACCCGTGAGAACAGGGCAAATAGAGCGGCAGGAAGTAAAGAAATAATCCATCACTATCAATTTACCCTGCAGATCGTATAAGTTTACCGTATCGCCTAATTGATTTATAAGATGAAAATTGGCGATGCGGTGCCATACCGTATCGTTGATCATTTTACCGCTTTCTACGCGGTTGATTACCGTATCGGGCAAGTAATGATTTGGAATTGCTGTTGCGTTATCACTTGCCTGCTTAACCCAGAAATAACTAAGTAAAGGAATTAACACTGCTATGGATATAGCCAGTAAAGCTTTTTTATTCATTCTTTAAAACTTACTTCAGTAAGAGCTAAAATAAAATACCACCGCAAAGGTGCGATGGCATTTATTTAGTATTATTTGTTTCACAAAACTTTATTCCAGGTGGTGTGTGCCTTCTTCATGCTCAGGCATCTTTTCTTTGCTGCGTTCCAGGTGATTTTCGTCCAGCCTGTTTTTATTGTTCTTAAACGAATTACCATCAGAAAGAAAAGCAACAATGAACCACACAAATAAAAATAACGGTACTACAATCGTCATTATCATGTTGCGCAATTCATGTCTCAGGTGCATGAAGTAGCCTACAATATAAAATGCTTTTGCCAGCATGAGTATAACAATTATACCTTTTATCAAATGTTTGCTGAAGCTGTCATCAGCCATTCCCATCATAAGAAAACCAAGCGCCAGTTCAACTATTGTCAACACTGAAAGTATGATCGTTACCCTCCATATTTCTTTAACGCCACCGCCTACGTGTTGTTCTTCAGCTAAAGATTCTAAAGTATGATCCATCAGTAAAAATTATTTTATTTAAATAAGATAAAAACAAGTGAATACAAACACCCAAACAAGGTCAACAAAGTGCCAGTATAAGCCCGCTTTTTCAATCATCAGATAGTGGCCTCTTCTATCGAACACACCGCGCAAAACCATTATAAGCATGATCACGTTAATAACAACGCCTGAGAATACGTGAAAACCATGAAAACCGGTTATGGTAAAAAAGAAATTGGTAAAATTGGTAGTGCTTATAGTACCATCGTGGTTTGGAAAAGGATTTCTTCCCCACCATGCTCCCTCACGATAAAGATGTGTCCATTCCCAGGCCTGGCAACCTAAAAATGCGAGGCCGCCCAGAATTGTGAATATCATATACTTAGCCACACCTTTCCTGTTCATGTTATGCCCTTCATGTACAGCCAATACCATGGTTACAGAACTGATGATAAGTATAAATGTCATTATGCTTACGAACACGAGAGGAGCATGTGTATCTCCTCCAAAAGGATAAGAACGAAAAACTTCATTGGGATTCGGCCATCCGTTCGTTGCAAAACGTGTAGTGCCATAAGAAATAAGGAATGCGCCAAAAGTAAAGGCATCGCTCATTAAAAAGTACCACATCATCAGTTTACCATACTCAACATTAAAAGGGCTTCTTCCCCCTTTCCACATTCCGGTAGTAGTTGCAGTTGTGTTCATGTTTAATTAAAACTTGTATAGCGGCAAAGGTATTGGCTAAGGTTTAAAAAATAAAATCATAATGTTTTTTCTTAAAACCATTTTAAAAAGATAAAAAGGTATATCCAGAGTATATCCACAAAATGCCAGTAGGTACTTACAATCTCAATGGGTGTTGAATTATAGCTTTTTGTTCGCTGGCTGTATGCCCGGAAGAAAATTACAAGCAAGGCTATAACACCACCCAACACATGCAATGCATGCAGGCCGACAATAATACCCAGAAACGAGGCAGAGGGATTGCTGCCGGCGCCAAAAATTTTTACACCATTGCTATATAAGAAAGTAAAGCCCCTGTATTGAAGCACAGCAAACACCAGGCCCAGTATAGCCGTAATGGTTATAAACGCACGATAGCGGCGCATTTCTCTTGCTTTAAACGATTTCAGCGCAAGATGAATGGTTATACTGCTAAACAAAATAACCCCGGTGGAAGCCCAAAATACCGGTGGAATATCAAACTGCAGCCAGTTGGCAGCAGCCTTGCGCACAATATAAGCACTTGTTAAACCGGCAAACATCATTACTATACTTCCCATTGCCACCCAAAGCGCAAACTTATGCGGGTGTATTCTTTTTCTTTCATTACTGATCACGGCAGACATTCTGATAAACGATTATTAAAGCATTAAAATAAAAGCACGCAAAAGTACAATGTAAATCGGCTTGCACCAATAAGCATTGTCGTTATGCAATCAAATTATTTTTAAATATTACGGAAAGATAAGGTCAATGCGATATTAAAACAGTAAGCTTACCAATTGACTCTCCATCCTGCATAATTGACACGTAATAGTTCCCGTTATGCAATGCTGAAAGATTGTTTAATGTGTAAGAATTTTCGCCTTTCATTTGCCTGCCGCCACTGTATGCTCCTCTTACCCTGCCCGCTGCATCGGTTAACCTGAAACTGATATTGCCCTCTTTTGCAAGTGTGTAATTAAGTTTTATGAAAGATGAAGTAACGGGGTTCGGCGCAACGGAAATATTGCTGATAAGTGTTTCTGCAACATTACCGCCACCCAGGATATTCACTGAATAATCTTCCACCTCTCCCAGGTCGAATATGGCGCAGGGGTCTGTTACTGCTGTGTTGTAATGCATTTGAACGCGCATGCGCGTTAAACCAACTTTTGCATTTGAAGGAACTGTAAATATCTTGGTAATGATAGCAGATGTGGTAGCTGCAACAGAACCAACTTTTTCGCCTGCATCACTAAAATCACCATCTGCGTTGTAATCAATATATAAAGTCCAACCTTCTTTACGAACGGCGCCTGTAAAGCCTGCCCGAACCTGTATGCTGGTGACCTGGCCGGCTACAACATCTGAAATCACAGATGTAAAGTCACCATAACCATTATTATTGCCACTAACATAATCACTTCCTGCAAAATTTACAAGGTTGATATATTCATTGGCGGTGCTTAAAGCTTTTGAAGCACAATAAACACCTCCGCCGGCTGCTTGCCCAACACCCACAGCATGCCAGGCGTTTTTTACCTGTGCCGCTTCGTTCGAAGTTGCGCCATGCAAATCTGTAGCTGCATTAATACAAGCCTCTCTCCAGTCTTCATACCTGGAGGTGCTGATAAGATAAACTGTTTCTGTACGATAGATTATTTGTTGCGCTTTTGTGAGCCCCAGTCCCTGCACTGTATAAGCGTCTCCATTATCGTTCGTGCCTGAACCACCGTTAACAAGCAGGTAAAACATAAAGTTGCCCACACCACTGTTGTAATGCACGCCGCCATTGTCACTCGTGCCGGTAAGCCAATATGTTCCTTTATAAGTATCCGGTTGCTGGTATGCATTCGGATTGCTCATATCTCTTATAAACCAGCTCATATCATTACTTATACGCCAATCTATGTCAGCAGGTTTTGCCCAAAACTGCACAGCCTTGCCCATAATGTCACTCATACTTTCATTTATAGCCCCGGGTTCATTTTCATAAATTAGCCCGCTGGTGTTTTGTGTAAGCCCGTGTGTAAGCTCATGCCCTGTTATATCAATACCCGTGATACCGTTTTGCGTAACGAGGCGTTTGCTGTAATTCATCGCAGAACCGTCCCACCAGGCATTATTACGGTAAAGTATATTTGTTCTGTTCACATAACTGTACAAAGCATACCCGTTGTTATCGATGCTGTTGCGATTAAAATTTGCTTTATAAAAATCATAAGTCATTTCAACGCCCCAATGCGCGTCCAATGCGTTTCTGTCGGGGAGGGTTAAATTCCAGTTGGCTGAAGTGTTGGTGAAATCGCCGCCGCCCACTCTTAATGTAATGACACCATTACCTCTTGACATATCACGTAACCTGTATGCATTAGCGCCTGTTTGATCAGCGTGAATGGTTTGTATGCCGCTGTACAATGTATTAGCCGTTCCTGTTACATTAGCGGTATGAATGCGTTCTTCCCTATGCAATAATTTGCCTGTTGAAGCATCGATGTAATAATAAGCCCGACCGTAAGGTTCTGCCGAAAAAACATCTATTTTATAAGCAAGCTTTAAAGTTGCGTGATTAATTTCATCACCTTCCCAAAACCAGCATTTTTCAGCCACCGGGTAGTAACTGGCAAACGGATCTTTCAACTGTGTTTTCAAGGCTATTTCCATTGCTTTATCCTGCCACATATATTTAGAAGCGGCAACAGCATTAAGCGCATAAGCAATTGCCTGTTTTGCCGTAATTCTTGTTGTATTTCGCGCAGCGATAGCAGTATTAAAAGTTGTAATAACTGCACCGGATAAAGCTGTGATCTTACCGTTTTTTGTACTTATAATATACATTGAATGATTTACAGGAATGCCAAGATAAGTTTGTTGAAAACGATAATGCACAAGGCCAAGATTATCCCTTTCTGTATTTTTTAAAACAAGAGCGCTTTTAGCATTTAACCCAATAATTTTGGAAACCTGTGAAATACTAAAAGGCAATTGCTGCTCTGGTAACAGCCTTACAAAATGCCTGGAAGTTCCGTTTTCGCCGGCAATGATATTCTTCAAACTGGTTTGGGAAAATACCTGCAATACAAAAGTCAGCATTGCAAGTGCGAGCAGATGTTTTTTCATAAAAAGCTGGTTAATTAAAAATGGAGTATTAAAACTAAAAAAATTAAATAGAAATGCCGGGCAGTAATTTTAATGTTTTATAAGCGCTATGTATCAGCCGGTAAACATAATAATAACAGAAGATGGTTCGCACACAGTTGCTGTTCCTTCAAAAAATATTACTTATCACAGTATACATGGTGCAATACAGGAAAGCCTGCATGTGTTTATTCAAGCAGGCCTGGAACACTTTATCAATCATAATCCGGATCATCAATTCGGATCAGTACACATATTTGAAATGGGTTTCGGAACCGGCCTTAATGCATTGCTGAGTTTACAACATGCTATTCAGCATAAACAAAATCTTTTTTATCAAACAATAGAATTATACCCGCTTTCAACAGAAAATGTGTTATCATTAAATTATACTGACAGGATGGAGCAGTGTTTAAAAGAAAGCTTTTACGCAATGCATCAATGCAAATGGAATGAAACAATTTTACTTCATCCTTATTTTTCGTTTCAAAAAACTAAAACCGACCTGGCAAAGTTTGAAACGGCAACACGGTTTCACTTAATTTATTTTGATGCATTCGACCCACATACCCAACCGGAATTATGGACGGAAAGCATCTTCAAAAAAATGCTTGATATGCTTTATACAAATGGCATATTGGTAACTTATTGCAGTAAAGGTGCCGTGCAAAGGGCCTTGAAAGCAGCCGGTTTTACAATCGAAAAATTAAAAGGCCCGCCGGGAAAAAGGGAAGTTGTAAGAGCTGTAAAGAATAAATAACTATGTGTTAGCTGCCGTTTTTACTACCTATATAAATAGCAATTCCAAAATAGGCTATCACGCTTAATATGCCATAAATAAAGAGGCCCGCCTTTATTGGCATCCGCCAAGTAGCTGTTTTACCAAGCCATTTTTTCAATTGTCTCTATGGAATTATTATCTCTTAAAATATACCTTATATAAGTTGTGAATTGAAAAACAATGCACATAACAAGGGCTGCACCTTTATTAATATTTACCCTTTCACTTAACCCGCAATTAAATCATGTACAGCGTTAAACATTCAATGCCTGGAAACCTCCTGTAATGCCGGCAAATGTTGTCTGCGCTCCTTTTTCACCATAACTCAAATCAAACTTATACACCCGGTAATACAATAGTCAAACATTAAATTATACGTTTCTGTTTTTTATTGTAATTGAGTGGTCCTATTCCACATTAAAACTTAAATGCCTTATCAATTCATCGGGCAGCTTTGGCAAATTTCTTCTTTCAATCAAATAAGTGGAAAGGCCTGCAATATCCCTGTAAACATAATGTTTGTTCAATGCGCCTTCCAGATAACCTGCACCGGATGTATTGCCCGTGCCTACGCGCATGCCAATCATTCTGCGCACCATAATTAAGTGCTTATGCCGCCAGTTGCTCATTAAATGATCGATCTCGATCAGCGAATCCAATATCTGGTAAGATGTCTGAAACACGGGAAAATCCCTATACAACATAATAAACAAAGCAGCGCGCAATGCGGTTGAAGAAAAATTGCTTCTCAGCAGGCTGGTATTTTCCGCGCTTCCTGATACAGGTTGCTTATCAAAAAACACATAATCAAAGTCAACGATTTTATTGGTTTCGCGTTGCGTTAATCCAGATTTATAAATTTGCCTGTAATCATTCCAGAACACATGCCCTGTCTCGTTTTCAACCGGCATTGCTGTATAATCTTGCCAGAACTGGTTTTCAAAAAAAGGCATTCGCTCCAGCCAGTTATTTATAAGTTGCAAAAGGTTTTGCTGATCTTCTTTTTCAGTTATCCTGCCAAAATCTTCCTGTGTAAAACCACCTTCATTAATACGCTTATAATAATCTTTCTGGTGACGGTTTTGCAGTTGCAAACCAAGCGTAGCCTCTATTAACCTGAACTGCGCACTTTGAAAACCGGATGAAGGTGTAAGCAAATTGCGGAACTCCAGGAAATCAAGCGGCGTCATTGTATCTAAAATGCTCACCTGCTGATTCAGCAATTCAAAAATTTTTATAACCCGGCGTAAGCGATGTAGCACAAGGTTCAGATCTTCCGAATTATCATTGATTGTTTCTTTATTAAATACTTTCAGCACATAGTCAAGCTCAAATAAAATTTGCTTAAACCATAATTCATATGCCTGGTGAATGATGATGAAAAGCATTTCATCATGCGCAGCGTAATTGCCTTGTTTGAAACTCTCTGGTTGCTGGCTATTCAATATCTCATCCAGGCGCAGGTAATCGCCATAATACATTGAATCATTCATATGCAGAAATTGAAAATCCAAAAGTAAAAAGTAAAAAATGGTTTACTGTTTTTGAATTTTGATTTTAGCTTTTGACTTTAACTTAATTTGCAGCCATTCATAAATTCAAATCTTAAATAACCAAATGCTACCTCGATACAAAAGAATTGTACTAAAACTTTCCGGGGAATCTCTAATGGGTAACAGTAGTGACGGCTTTGAACCTTTCAACGCAGCCATAATTGAACAATATGCAAACGATATAAAAACCATAACCGATCTCGGCGTGCAGGTGGCGCTTGTAATTGGCGGTGGTAATATTTATCGTGGCGCCAACGAAATTGAAACCGGTATAGAACGGGCTCATGGTGATTATATGGGCATGCTTGCAACAAGCATCAATGGTATGGCCATGCAGGCAATGCTGGAACGTATTGGTGTTGATACGCGCTTACTTAGTGCCATAAAAATGGAGCAGGTAGCCGAACCTTATATTCGCCGCCGGGCAATGCGCCACCTCGAAAAAGGCCGCGTTGTAATTTTTGCGGCCGGTACCGGCAATCCATATTTTACAACCGATACCGCAGGTTCTTTAAGGGCTTTGGAAATTAAGGCCGATGTTATTTTGAAAGGTACACGCGTTGATGGTATTTACACGGCCGATCCCGAACGTGATATTACGGCAACCAAATATGAAACCATCTCTTACCAGGAATGTATTTTAAAGAACCTGAAGGTGATGGATATGACTGCCTTTACACTTTGCATGGAAAACAACTTACCTATTATAGTTTTCGATATGAACAAACCGGGCAATCTTTTAAAAGTTGTAGAAGGCCTTAGTGTTGGTACACTGGTAAATTAAGCCTTTGTAAAAAATGCCTGGTGTAAACCGATAGCCGGAATTATTTTTTTGCTGCAAACCGGTGAAGAGGTGGTATCACGGTTGTGTCACTCCCTTGTACTGCATAATTTCATAGCAGCTACGGTTTCATTCTCGCCGTATGTAATTTATTTTATAAACTTCTTGTTACAAACATATTAGCTCTTCGTAAAACATTTTCATATATGAATAAAAGCATTGCTGACATACGAAAAGATTACAGGCTTCACGCCCTGGATGAAAGTGATATTGCAGGTGATGCAATTGAGCAATTCAGCCGCTGGTGGAGTGAAGCTGTTAACAGCGACATTGATGAAGTTAATGCAATGACGCTAGCCACTTCAACCAGAGACGGCAAACCTTCTGCAAGAATTGTTTTATTGAAAGGCTTTGATGAAAACGGTTTTGTCTTTTTTACAAATTATGAAAGCAGTAAAGGAAAAGAGCTCGCGGAAAATCCTTTTGCCGCCTTAACTTTTTTCTGGAAAGAAATAGAACGTCAGGTTAGAATTGAAGGTGCTGTTGAAAAAGTGGATGCTTCAGAAAGCGATGCCTATTTTTTTTCAAGGCCTGAAGGAAGCCGCATAGGTGCCTGGGCTTCGCCGCAAAGTTGTATAATTGAAAACAGGAATGTGCTTGAAGAGAATGTTGCCTATTATGCGAAAGAATTTAAAAACAGCATTCCCCGGCCGCCACACTGGGGTGGTTACCGGGTAATGCCTTTAAAAATTGAGTTCTGGCAGGGACGCAGTAACCGTTTGCATGATCGCATCGTATATACCAAAACTGTTGAAGGGAGTTGGAAGGCTGATAGACTGGCGCCATAATTCATAACGCTATTCAGATTTTTCTGTTTTTTCTGTTTTCGCTTTTGCAGGTTTAGCAGGCCTGCTTTTTCCAAAAGAGCCTTTTGCAATCTTTCCTTTTTTTGTTTTTTTATCACCTCTGCCCATATGTATAATTTAATTTAGCAAGTTATCATTTTTTAGTGACGTGCAATTCTTAATAAATATTCTTACAATTTAGCTGATAGTTCTTTACCTGCCTTAAAACGGGCGACTTTTTTGGCTTTGATTTTAATTGAATCACCGGTTTTAGGGTTACGGCCTGTACGCGCCTTGCGTTTTGAAATAGAAAAAGTACCAAAACCTACAAGGGTAACTTTATCTCCGGATTTAAGGGCCTTCCCAACAGCATCAGTAAAGGCATCAAGCGCCGCATTTGCCTGCGATTTGCTTAAGCCCGAATCGTCAGCAATTTTAGTAACTAATTCAGCTTTGTTCATAGTAGTTTATTTTGAAATTTTTGGGTGACAAATGTATTTGGTTTTTACACTCGTCAAAATAATTTTTGCTTTTTGTATGAATAATTATGCCAATCTTTCCATGATTTATAAGAAGCTTACAATTGCAGTGCATATTAACATAAATCAATTATCGAAACTGAAGTAATTACCTTAAACGTAACCAAACCAAACAGCAACTGACTTCAAAAAATTCAACCTTTCAAATTATTATTCAATCACCTCAAGCAACGTTCTAAAGGCAATAAAATTATCACCCCATTTTTCATTGTATTCCTTTCTTATAGCATCAGCATGCAATTCCATATAACGGTTGTATAAAGCCTTGCTTTCCACAAAATACTGAACTACATACGTTGGGCCTTCCTCTTCGTCTTGCTCATGCAGTTTTAATAGTTTGCTGTTAACGAAACAACCGGTATTTATCAATGCCGGTATATGTTCAGCCTGCATCCATTTAAGCCATGCCTCGTGAATGTTCCAGTTAACTTTCGTTGTAATATTATAAATGAACATGATCAAATATTGTTGGCGATAAAATTATTGGGTGGTTAAATATAATCGGCCCTGCTGCGCTGAAACATTACTCACCATTCACAACTCACCTGCTTAAATGTCAATTTCAAGATAAACCGGGCAATGATCGCTGTGTTTTACTTCCGGATAAATTTCGGCATCTCTTAAATTATTTATTAGTGGTTCTGTTATATTAATGTAATCAATTCTCCATCCTTTATTCTCTGCCCTAACCGATGGAAAACGCTGGCTCCACCAGCTATACCGGTGCGGCGCGGGCTTTAATACACGGAAAGCATCTACCCAGCCATTGGCAAAAAGTCTGTCCATCCATGCACGCTCTTCAGGTAAAAAGCCCGAGGTTTTTACATTGCCTTTTGGATTATGGATGTCAATTTCTTTATGTGCAATATTATAATCGCCGCAAAGAATAAGTTTTGGATGTGTTTGCTTTAATTTTTCGAGGTAATTAAAAAATCCATCCAGCCATTCGTATTTAAAACTTTGTCTTACCTCTCCTGTTGTGCCTGAGGGAAAGTATGCATTGATCAATCTTACATCGCCGAAATCAATTTGCAAAACCCTTCCTTCATCATCACTTACTTTATGGCCTGTTCCATACACAACATTGGCAGGCTCAATTTTTGAAAAAACGGCAACACCGCTATAACCTTTCTTTTGTGCCGAATACCAGTAATCGTAATAACCGAGATCGGTTATTTGCTGATGAGCAACATTGTCTTTATGCGCTTTCGTTTCCTGCAGGCAAATAACATCTGCGGGGTCTGTCTTCATCCAGTTTAATAAGCCTTTATTTAAAGCAGCGCGAATGCCATTTACATTGTAACTTATTATACGCATAACAAAGTTTGCCGCAATTTAATGCTGTACTATTGAAGAGAAATATAAATCCCCCGGTTTACGGTATGCAATATCAACTTTGTGTTAACAATGCTTCAAATTACTTTTGCAAACTAAATTTTTCGTATGCATTTAAAACCTGTTACAGTTGTTGATGATATTAGTCCGGAAGATTTTAAACGCAATTATTTTAATACGAATACACCTATTGTAATTAAGAACCTGGCTAAACAATGGCCGGCTTACACCAAATGGAACTGGGATTATTTTAAAGAGATTGTAGGGCATAAAAAAGTGGCGTTGTACAATAACGTTAAAAGCGATGCGTACACGCCAATTAATAAAGCAGACGATTATAAAACTTTTGCTGAATATGCAGATATGATTAGAAGCGGCCCGGCTGCCTGGCGTATTTTTCTGTTCAACATTTTCAGCCACGCACCCCAGCTTACCAAAGATTTTACCTGGCCTGATGAGTACATGAAAGGTTTTGTAAAACGCGTGCCCATGTTATTTACAGGCGGGCAAGGTTCTATCACACACATTCATTTTGATATTGACCTCAGCCATATTTTACACACGCAATTTGCCGGCAGGAAAAAGGTTTTATTGTTTCCCTACAGTGAACAATATAAATTATACCGCAAACCTTTTGAAGTCTTAAGCCTGGCCGATTTCAGCAACTATTATGATGCTGGCAAAAGCAAGCTGGATACAAAAAAATTTCCGGCGCTTGAAATTGCCAATGGCCTGGAAGTAACGCTTGAACATGGCGATACTTTATTCATGCCCGGCGGTTACTGGCATCACATGGAATATTTAGACAGTGGCTTTGCCATGAGCCTGCGTGCATTAAATAATTCTGTTGGTGGTAAATTAAAGGGTTTATGGAATATTGCAGGCATGCGCAATATTGATACGCTGATGAAAAAAACCATGCCGCATAAATGGTATGGCTGGAAAGAAAGAAAAATATTTGAAGCAGCTAATAAAGAGCTGGCCTTAAGCAAGGCTTAGCAATTGCTACAATTAAATTTAAACTATTATAACCAAATAAACTTCAGCTACGTATGGTTGTATTGATTGACGCAGTTAAGTAGTTTCTGCCCTTATAATATCGATAAAGAATGGCAGACCGAAAATTTTATACAGCCAATACCGGTAAATGCAAAATTGAAAGCGGTTTAAAAAACCGTTCTTTTTTTTATAGCTACTGCTGAACTTTAATTATACTTCCCAAAAGATTTTTCCCCTGCAAAAAGGGAAAAATACCCTTCTCCTTCTTTTGCTTTAACAGCACATTTGACAAGACTTAAAGCTATTAAAATTGCAATACCATTACCATTAAATCTTTTTTAATGATAGAACTACAGGAAGAAAAAGAAACGATTGCGGAAATAAAGAAGCCAAAGGTTGTATCTGCAGGCGAAAGAGAGCAGTTATTCAAAATTGCCTTTAGAAATTATATTGACCTTACGGGTTTGGCGGATAAAAAAGCAGGTTTGCTGATACAGGTAAATTCCATTGTAGCCACACTGGCCTATGGCCTGATGATTAAGATACAAAACACGAACAACCTGAATTATGTACCACTGGGAATAATTTTAATAAGTTCGATTGTCACCATTTTTTACAGCGTACTTGCAAGTAAACCACGCGAGAACAAATTAACATATACAGGTACGGCAGATAAAGAACTCTTCTTCTTTGGAAGCTTCGACCGTTTAGATCCATCTTTTAAAAATGTTTCTTGGGAAAAATATTCCAGCGATATCACCGCTTTCTTTAAAGGTGAGAAAAAAAATATTCTTTCAGAATTAATAAAAGAATCGTTTAATGTAAGAAAAGTACTTTCCAGGAAGTTTATTTACCTGTCAATTGCCTACAAGGTTTTTTTTGCCGGGCTGGTGTTGGGCGCTGCCAGCTTTATTGTTTTGTATATATAAACGCAATGCAACCTATGAATTAATATTAAAAACGGCTAACCATGAAAAACACAACCAAACAAGATGGTGTTGATCCAACTTCTACATCCAAACGAGTAGTTAGCTTCTTAAATTCTTCATTAGGCCTTTGGGTACTTTCCACCATATTTATCGGGTTAATAACTTTTACCTATCAAACATGGTGCATGCATTCAAAAGCAGAGCATGATAAGAATGTTCAGATCTATAACCTGGAAACAGAAATAAGCCGGCGCATATATGTTTTCAATAAGCGACTGGAAGAACTTTCAAATCTTGATACAGGCGTCGGGGATTATGCAAGCAAGATTGAAAAAGCCATTAAAAAAGTAAACTCTAATGATTGTTACATTTTTAACGAATACCGGAAAAGAAAATTATCAACCTTATTGTATGAACTATATGTTTTGTTGCCGGAAAAAAATAAACCCGTTGCCCGCGAAGCATTTGAAGAAATGTTTTTAATTGAACAATTTCCATCTAAAATAAAAAAGCATACTTCTTCAGAACAGGCCAATGATTATCTTAATAAAATGCTAGCATTTACAAAAGCAAATACGGCCAATGATTTATGGAGCAAGTAACAATACATCATGCACAAGCAAGTCACCCTTTGAACATTTGAACTTATCAACGCCTCGACGGATTACTGCGCCCAATAATCCACAACTGTAACTTTATCCAACACCGGTTGAAGAAGCGCTGCAAATGCTTTATGATCCGGGTGAACCAAATAGGCATCGCGATCTTTTTCGCTGCTAAAGCTTAATAAAAAACAATGCGTTAAACCCTGGTTTAAATTTTCCGGGCTGTTATTGGTTCCCCATTCAAACTGTTTTATTAAACTTATTTTACCCGGCAATGCTTTAAAAGCATTTACAATGTTATTAATAGCAGCAGAATCTGCATTCGGCTTCCATCCAAATAAAACTACATGCCTCAACATTTTTGTTCCTGTTTGTGCCATTGCAATGTTTGAGATTAAAATAGTGCATAATAAAAATAAAACGGTTTTTTTCAGCATAAAATCAAATTTAGATTATAACAATTTAAAGAGAAATTTTGTGAAGTTATTACATGACCGAATTAATTTATCCCTTGGATATATGGCGAAAGCTTTATAAACCATAGTGAGCATGCATAAACATTAATTTATTTGTTCAGACAGGAATGTGCGTATGAAAACATTCAAAGCTCTTCTATAAGCTTCTGATCATACAATTAAACAGCGGAGATAAAATAAACGTCGACTAACATATTGCCTTCATGCAATAATAGCTAACATATTCTGAGTTTATTTCGTTCACTGTTTCGCTCCTGTTAAAACTTTTTGCTGCAACTAATTTTTCATAGGTTTGAACGCATGAAAAAAATTTGTTTTTATTTTCTTGGTATAACACTTCTTTTAAATGCTTGCGCACCATCATCAAAGCCAATCGTTGGCGCAGGTAACAAAGTTGATCCCTACCATTTTACTTCAACCAAAACAGTAACTGTAAAAAATGGTTGTGTTGCAAGTGCACACCCGCTGGCAAGCGAAATTGGTTTAGCAATTCTGAAAAAAGGTGGAAATGCTTTTGATGCAATGATCGCCACTCAGCTTGCTTTGGCTGTTGTTTACCCTGCAGCCGGTAATCTTGGCGGTGGTGGGTTTACCGTTGCAAGAACAGCAAACGATTCTTTAATTGCGCTGGATTACCGCGAAACAGCGCCGTTAAAGGGCGGCAGGAACATGTATATAGATTCTGCAGGCAATGCAAGAACAGACTGGTCGCAGAACGGGCATTTATCTGCGGGCGTTCCGGGCACTGTTGCAGGTTTGTTTGCCGAACACAAATATGCAAAGCTTCCGTTTAATCAATTAATTCAACCCGCTATCGATCTGGCTGAAAAAGGTTTTGTTTTAACGGCAAATGAAGCTGCAAGTTTTAACAGCAATAAAAAAGATTTCACACAATACAATACAAAACCTGTGGCCTTTGTAAAAGTAGTTGACTGGAAAGAAGGCGATACTTTATTTCAACCTGACCTTGCAAAAACATTAAAGCTGGTACGCGACAATGGCGCCAAAGGTTTTTATGAGGGTGAAACAGCGAAATTGATTGTTGAAGAGATGCAGCGTGGCAAAGGCATCATGAACTATGATGATTTGAAAAATTATGTATGCAAACCACGCAGGCCTGTTGAGTTTGATTACCGCGGATACCATGTGGTGAGTATGCCACCATCAAGCAGTGGTGGAATTATTTTGGGTGAAATGCTGAAGATGATTGAACCTTACCCGATAAGCACCTACGGTTTTCAAACAGCCAGGAGTGTGCAGTTAATGATTGAAGCCGAACGGCGCGCCTATGCTGATCGTGCGGTGCATTTGGGCGACCCTGATTTTTGGGATGTACCGCAAACGATTTTATTAAGTGATGCTTATCTTAAGAAAAGAATGAGTGATTATGATTCCACAAAAGCCGGTGTAAGCACAAATATTAAAGCAGGCAGCATACACGAAAGTGATCAAACAACACACATAAGTATTGTTGATAAAGATGGCAATATGGTTTCTGTTACCACTACACTTAATGATAGCTACGGCAGTAAAACAGTTGTTGGTGGGGCGGGTTTTTTATTGAATGATGAGATGGACGACTTCAGCATTAAACCGGGTGTTCCCAATATGTATGGCGCTATCGGCGGCGATGCAAATGCTATTGAACCAGGAAAGCGCATGTTAAGTTCAATGACGCCCACATTGCTTTTAAAAGATAACAAGCCGTTTATGGTTGTTGGTACACCGGGCGGCACAACCATTACAACATCCGTTTTCCAATCTATCGTAAATATTGTTGACTTTGATATGAATGCGGCGGATGCAGTAAACAAACCGAAGTTTCATCATCAATGGTACCCTGATTCAGTTTCCGTTGAAAATGGATTTTCAGAAACTACAGCGCAGCAACTGAAAAACATGGGTTATAAACTTATGGAACGTGAGGCTATTGGCAGAACAGAACTCATAAAAATATTGCCGGATGGCACAAGAGAAGCTGCCGCCGACATACGTGGTGATGACAGCGTAAGCGGGTATTAGAGTTAGGTTTAAATTTTAAGGTTATGAATATTGAAGAAGCCTTTTTAGAATCAGCCATAAAAAGATTTAAATTCCAAAAAGGATTGGGGGATAAAGCATTTGCACAGCTTGATGATAATGATTTCTTTTTTAAACCATCGAAAGAAAGTAATTCCATTACAGTTATTGTACAACATGTAAGTGGCAATATGGTCAGCCGCTGGACGAATTTTTTAACCGAAGACGGAGAAAAATCATGGCGCAACAGGGATGACGAATTTGAAAATGCTTTAAAAACAAAGGAAGAGGTCCTAAACGCCTGGAATAAAGGTTGGAATTGTGTTTTAAACGTATTGGAAAGCTTAAGGCCTGAAGATCTGACGAAAACAGTTACTATACGAAATGAGCCTTTATTAGTTGTAGATGCAATTATGCGGCAATTAGACCATTATGGTTATCATGTCGGGCAAATTGTATATATAGGCAAACTGGTAAAAGATGAAACCTGGCAATCGTTAAGCATACCGAAAAACAAAAGCAAAGCTTTTAATGAATCTATGAATCATAAAGCATAGGGATATTTGTGATTTGAATATCAAAATAAAATCAGCTTATAAATCAGACATCAGGTAATTATGTATCCACAGGCAGTAATATTTGATTTAGACGGAACATTAATCGACAATAACGCTTATCACATAGAAGCATTCAGGGCATTTTATGATAAAATAGGTAAGCCCTTTACATTGGATGAATACAAGCAGCACATTAACGGCAGGGTAAACCGTGAAATATTTAATTATGTTTTCAATACAACATTAACCCCTGAAAAAGTTGAGGAATATACCAATGAAAAAGAAGGTTTGTACCGCGAATTATATGGAGCGCATATAAAACCAATAACCGGTCTTATTGATTTTTTAACTGAACTGGAAGCGGCAAAAATTCCAAAAGCTGTTGCCACATCAGGCATAATACCGAACATTAATTTTATGTTTGAGCATATACCGATACGCAATTATTTTTTTAGTGTTATTGATTCAACGCAGATCACGCACGGCAAACCCCATCCCGAAATATTTTTAAAAGCCGCTGTTTCCGTAAATGCTGTTTCTTCTGAATGTATCGCATTTGAAGATTCGTTGCCTGGCATCCAATCTGCAAAGGCGGCAGGCATGAAAGTAGTTGCCTTAACTACAACACATACTGCAGAAGAACTGCAGGGTGCTGACCTCATCATTAAAGATTATACGGAAATATCTTTAACAAAACTGCGGCAGCTGAAACCTGAATAAAATCGTTGATAGTAAAAATGGTCATCAATGAAAACTGTTCCTGTTTTATTTGGTTTAATTGTACTTGCGGCCGGCACAAATTGCCGTGATTCATCAGCAAATAATAACATTCAAAATAATGCAGCTAAAGGTTTTGCCGTAATTGAATTATTTACTTCCGAAGGATGTTCAAGCTGTCCGCCTGCTGATAATGCTGTTGCTGATTTGGTGAAAAAGAACAACAGCAATGTATACGTTTTAAGTTACCATGTTGATTATTGGGATCATCTTGGATGGAAAGATATGTTCAGCAATGCAGCATATACACAAATACAAAGAGGATATGCAAAAGCCTTTAAACTGGCTTCGGTTTATACACCGCAAATTATAGTGAACGGCACAGCGCAGTTTGTTGGTTCTGATAAGAACAAATTAATTGCTATTGTTAACAGCAACCTGCAGCATCCAGCAGGTATCGCATTAAGCATAGATGCAAAAGCAAATGATAATCATGTAACAGTTAACTACAAAACGGATGCAACCAATGCAGACATTCATGTCGCATTGGTACAATTATTTGCCAATAACATAATTCAGCGTGGTGAAAACACGGGCGCCACATTGCATCATGTGAATATTGTAAGAGATATTAAAACAACAACAGTCGCTGCAAATGGAAATATTGAACTAGTTATCCCGGATGGGTTGTTGCCCAAAGATTGCCGTGTTGTTGCCTTTACACAAAATACGGTTGATAATAAAATCACAGCTGCCGGCGAAGTGAGCATTCACTGATGCAAATTTGCTGCTTTCACAAAACCTATCTTCGCTTTCATGCAGCTTCATTTGGATGTAATAATCATTGGCGGCGGCGCAGCAGGTTTTTTCACAGCTATTAATCTTGCTGAAAAAAAAGTTTCATCTAAAATTGCCATCCTGGAACGCGGAAAAGAAGTGCTTTCAAAAGTTCGTATTTCAGGCGGCGGGCGCTGCAATGTTACGCATGCCTGTTTTGATGCAAATGAACTAACAGGCTACTATCCCCGGGGAAACAAAGAATTGCGCGGACCATTTCACCAATTTGCAGCAGCGGATACGGTTAAATGGTTTCAACAGCATGGCGTTTTGCTCAGGAAAGAAGACGACGGGCGCATGTTTCCGCAAGCCAACACGTCACAGGCGATTATAGATTGCTTCCTGCGTTTGCAGCAATCATTGCACATTAAACTTTTTACAGGCGAGAATGTATTATCGATTCAATATAACAATAACACCTGGCAGTTGCATACACAACAAAATATTTTCATTGCAAAACAAATATGTATTGCAACCGGCAGCAGCCCTGCCATGTGGAAGCTATTGCAGCAACTTGGTCATACAATTGTACCGCCTGTTCCTTCATTGTTTACTTTTAACTGTAAAGATGAACGGATAACTGGCCTGCCTGGTGTTGCTACAGAGGCCGCAGTTTTTATAAAAGATACAAAGCTGCAGGCCTCAGGTCCATTATTAATTACACATTGGGGCATGAGCGGGCCTGCTATACTGAAATTATCTGCATGGGGCGCACGCATGTTGCATGAAAAAAATTACGATTTCACATTAGTTGTAAACTGGCTGCCAAACGAAGATGTTGAATCAATCACTTCAAAATTAAAATCATTGAAAGAACAACAGGCTCAAAAAATCGTTTCAGTAAAAGCGCCGTTTGCAATGCCTAACCGCTTATGGGAAAGCCTTATACAGGCTGCATCCATCAATAAACAAATACGTTGGGCTGATGTTTCCAAAACGCAGTTACAACAATTAGCGCAACAGCTTTGTCAATGTGCCTTCAACATAAAAGGTAAAAGCACCTTTAAAGAAGAGTTTGTTACAGCCGGTGGAATTGAGCTGAAAGAAGTAGATTTTAAAACCATGCGCAGCAAAATCTTGCCCAATGTTTATTTTGCCGGGGAAGTTCTAAATATTGATGCTGTAACCGGTGGCTTTAATTTTCAAAATGCCTGGACGGGCGGCTATATTGCAGCAACGGCTATGGGTGATGATTGATGAGTGATGAATAATCAATAATAAAATTTAAACTCGAAACTTAAAACTCAAAACTTTAATCATTTTACATTGAAACTGCACTATAAAAAAACAGAGCTGCCTTTTGAATATCCTTTCACTATTTCAGGCGGCAGAACAAAAACACACCAGCCTTCTTTAATTGTCGCACTGCAATTGGGGGAATTTATTGGCTATGGTGAAGCGCCGGCCATCACTTATTATAACATTACTGTTGAACAGATGATCGATGACATTGAAAAGAAAAAATCAATGATTGAGAAATTTGCTTTTACCACACCCGACAGGTACTGGCACTATTTACATCATCTCATCCCCAACAACCCTTTTTTAATTTGTGCATTGGATATAGCTGCCTGGGACCTGTTTGGCAAAATGCGCAAACAGCCGTTATATAAGTTATGGAATACACAATGGACAAACATTCCCGTTTGCGATTATACGCTTGGCATAGATTCAATTGAAAAGATGATTGAAAAAATGAAAAACAAACCCTGGCCGGTATATAAAATAAAGGTGGGCGCGGATAACGATGTTAAAACAATAGAGGCTCTGCGCAAACATACGGCGGCAACATTTCGTGTTGATGCCAATGCCGGCTGGCAATTGAATGAGGCGCTTGAAAAAATTCCGGCATTAAAGAATTTAGGTGTTGAAATGGTAGAACAACCTTTGGCAAAAGATGCATGGGATGATATGAGCGTATTATTTAAAAAATCGCCGCTTCCATTGTTTGCAGATGAAAGCTGCGTATTTGAAAATGACGTGGAGAAATGCGCGGCATATTTTCACGGCATCAACATTAAACTTGTAAAATGCAGCGGTATTACTCCTGCTTTACGCATGATTGAAAAAGCAAGGCAATTAAATTTGAAAGTAATGATGGGCAGCATGAATGAATGTACGGTTGGCTCCGCAGCCATTGCACAATTCCTGCCCCGGATAGATTATGTTGATATGGACGGTCCGTTGCTGCTGAAAGAAGATATTGCAACAGGATTAAAATATGAGAATGGAGTTGTAACCGTTAACGACGAAGCAGGTTTGGGAATAAGAATGAGATAACGGTTTGAAGAGCAAAGCCAGGAACTTACTTTAATACAGCTACCGCCATAAGACTGCAGCAAACATTGATCGCTCTTCATAACATGCTGCATAAAATTTTTAGTGCAGAGCGAATAGAGCGCATATCTGCCTTTTATATTTTTAAGTATTTTACAACTGAAATATAGAATATGAACCAACAATTGTTCGAAGCGGTAGATCAATATATCTGCCAACTTTTTGCCCCGGAAGATGAGGCCTTGCAGGCCGTAGTTGAATCCATTGATAAAAACAATATTCCGCAAATAAGCATATCAGCCAGCCAGGGTAAATTTCTGCAGGTTTTGGTTAAGTTGTGCGGTGCAAAAACCATTCTTGAAATCGGAACATTAGCCGGTTACAGCACCATCTGGATGGCCAGGGGATTACCGGCGAACGGCAAATTGATCAGCCTTGAATACGAACAATTGCATGCTGATATTGCAAGTGAAAATATCAAACGCGCAGGGCTGGCAGGCACAATTGAAATAAGAGTTGGGAAAGGCCTTGACCTGTTGCCGGTACTAAAGCAGGAAAATAAAGTTTTTGACATGATCTTTATCGACGCCGACAAACCGCCTTATGCAGAATATTTTGAATGGGCATTGCAACTATCACACCCGGGTACACTGATCATTGCCGACAATGTAATAAGGAGCGGAAAAATATTGAATGAAGAAGAGACCGATGAAATGGTAAAAGGAATACAACGTTTCAATAAATTATTGGCAGCAACAAAAGAAGTAACAGCATGCATTATTCAAAACGTAGGTGAGAAAGAACATGATGGCATGGCCATCGCGATTGTAAATTGAACATTCCTGGTGTTATATAGCAGGTTAGCTCTTTCATTTAATCTTTCAAGCCTGTTGACGAATGTTGCTTATTAAAGGCCGTTTAAAGTAGCCGTGGCAGGCATTTTGTTTTAAATTCTTTATCCTTAATGTGTTTTTATGCTTACAAAAATTGAAGATGTACCTGATTATGTTGTTGCTTTCAAAGCCACAGGAGAGGTCAATAAAGATGCTTACGAAAAAATACTTATCCCGGCCATTGACCAGGCTGATAAGATTCACGGGCATATACATTTGTTATTTGTTTTGGAAACACCGGTAAGAAATTTTTCCATGGGCGCCTGGCTACAGGATGTGTGGACCGGTTTGAAACATTACCGGGGCTGGAAAAGAGTGGCCATTGTATCTGGGGAACGTGCTGTACAAATTTTTACGAACGATTTTACATTTTTTATACCCGGTAAAACAAAAGGCTTTAAGCTATCAGAAATAGAACTTGCCAAAAAATGGGTAGCCGAAGAAGGCTGATCGCGGAAGGCTTTAAGTGTTTTTATTCCCGTAGTAAATACTATTAAAGCAGCAGTTGAAAACAGGTAACCGGCAGATGACTCATATAAGATAAGCTTGGTTTATTCAACTGCCCGTTATAACAATGTGGAGGTTTATGCTGCTAACCATCAACGTGATCTGCCTTGTTACTATCTGCACTAGAAATAGACCAGGCCGTTATATTAATTCCCGATCACACCCAATGCCTTCTAACCATTCCATAAACCATTCAAAAAAACTATATATTAACTGCTCCATTTGGCTGGAATTATACAGATGAATTTATTAGCTTAACAAGGCCGGAAACTGTTATCTATGCATAAACAATATTGTCAATCACGGGATCGGTTAACCATAACCTCAACCGCAGTATACTTTTTTTTCAGCACATTAATGCTGCTTTCCTGTAATAGTGCACCAACCGAAAAATACGGCTTCATCACCAAACTCGGCGCCGATACCCTTGCCGTTGAAAGCCTGGAACGGCAGGGCAATAAAGTAACCAGCGATGCGGTTGACCGTTTTCCACGAGTGCGGGTGCGGCATACGGTGATTGATCTTAATGATGACGGCAGTATTAAACACCTCGTTATGGAAATTCACACACCCAGTGAACCTGCAGGTGAACGCGAACGGAAAGTAATAGTTAATGTTACAGCTGACAAAGTGCACATTTCCAAAACGGATAGCAGCGGTACCCTGAACCGGGACTTTGCAACAGGTGGCGGCATAGTAGAAGCACACATTCCTCAGGTGTATAGCCTTTACGAACTTTATTTTGCAGCAGCAATGAAACATGCAGGGGCATCGCAATTGGCAACTGGTACGCCGGTGCAGATGCGTCAATTTTATATTGACCGGGAATTTGACCGCTTTCCTCTGGGCAGTGGCCGGGTAACAATGTTGGATGGTGGTAAGGCAGAGATAACGCACGACTGGCTTTCCGGCACCGGTGAAGCCACAATGGATTCAAATTATCACATGCTGCACTATTCAGGGGCTCGCACAACTTATAAGGTTGAAGTAAACCGCCTTGCTTCAGCCCCTGATATAAAAAATATTGCTGAAAGGTTTGAATCCCAGGAAACAAAAAATGGAAATGTTAAGTCGTTAAGTGTGCGGGATACAACCCGCGCGCAAATTGGCAAAGCAATGTTGATAGTTGATTATAGCAGGCCATTGCTCCGCGGGCGGACCCTGTTAGGCGATGTTATTCCCTATGACCGTATATGGCGCACCGGAGCCAATGCCGCAACGCAGTTTACAACATCAGTACCAGTACGGCTTGCTGAAATGCAAATACCTGCGGGCGCTTATACATTGTGGACGGTGCCGCATACCGGCTCCGTTGATCTGATCGTGAATAAGCAAACAGGGCAATGGGGAACCGAATACAAACGCTCTCTCGACCTTGGCACAACAAAAATGACAAGTGAGGCAGTTACAACTCCGGTTGAAGCCTTTACAATTTCCATCGTTCCGGTTGATGTAAAACATGGAACGCTTATAATGCAATGGGGTTTGTTCAAATGGACAGCACCGATAGAGGTGCAATAAATGTTCTTTAACCGCAGATTTTAGAATACGTAGTTAAGCGGCAGGAAGAAAGATGAGCAACAAAGCGGCCTTTATCCACCAGTTTATTTCAATTGCATATCGGCAAACTGTAGATATTGTTGCCAATCATATAAGGTAACTGCATGGCCGCCTGAACGAATATGATACCGGATAGTATTACCCACAGGATGATTTACAGCCGGCATTGTACCGGTTCCCAAACCTTTCTTTCCAAACAACGCATATACTTCGCCTGCATTTACGGCACTCAGGAATTCTCCCTTTGGATCTGACCAAAGGTCTCCTTCCGCACTCGCAACATATAATGGCCTTGGCGCTATTAATGACAATAACATGTGCTGGTCAACAGGCAGCGCAGCAGTATTATCATTATACTTTTTATAAGCAGCAACAAACCAATGGGGAAACTGGTCATTAATTTTTTTCACTGTTTCTCCAAACCATCTCTTTGAGAGCGCTGCCCCGCCTTCACCGGATTCGTTTGAAATAACAATGGCAAAACGGTTATCAGAAGCACCAGCCCATAAGCTTGCTTTTCCAAGTCTTGAATGACCCATCAATACAACCTTTTTTGCATCTATCGAAGCATCCTGCTGCAGGTAATCCATAATGCGGCTCATACCCCACGCCCATGCACCCAGTGCACTCCATTCTTCAGGTTGAATGTTTAATATATCTTTTAAACTGCTACGAATTCCTGTTCTCCATCCATCTTTATTATCTGGTTCAAAATCGCCATACCAGGCTGTTGCTATACCATAACCCCGGGCAATTACATTTGCCAGTAAGGGTCTGTACCCCGTGTAGAATCTAAAGGTTTTGCATTTTTATGTACCGGTGTTTCATTCTGTGATGGAAAGACGGCCGGGTCTTTATTCACCGTTTGATTGCCATTAAAATTCAGGCTCAGGAAAACCGGCGCGGCTGTTTTCTTTGCATTAGGCAGATAAATAAGCAAATCAGTAAAAACAGTTGTATCAGTGGGATGAAGATAAATGCGCACCTGTTTTCGAGTGGCCATCCCGTTTAATGCATTGTTACTGCTTTCTCTTATTTTAAAATGAATAGCTAGGGGCTGCGTTGGGTATCTTCCATATACATTTTCTTCAAACAAGTGATAAATATATGGTCGCTGAACCGCATTCCATTGCATGGTGTCTTTCACTTTCCTGCCATTCAACATGAGCAACGGATCCGGTAATACATACGGTGGCACTTTAGATTCATCAACATTGGTACCGGGAGGAAGTTGAGCTGAAGCATCCAGTGATTGCATCATACATAGCAATATACAAAAGGCAGGTAAAGAAAATAGTTTGAAACAGTACACGGCAACTTGTTTAATCTATTGCGAACTTACCAGTATTTAAACAAACAGTGCTGTATGTTAGGTAAAAAACAAGCGAATGTTCAGGTAATAAATCCCCGTTCTGCACTCGTTGTAAAGCCAGCTTCCCTTTCAGGCATCAGCTTAACGCCGGAAAAAGATAAATGCCGCGCCTATAAGGGTTAGCACGATAACGACTTTACGGTAACTGTCATCATGAATTTTTGAAACAATTTTTATCCCGCTCCAAAAACCGGCAATAAGTGCGGGCACCAATACAGCATCCGTTTTCAATGTGGCAAGTGTGATATTATTCCAGTAAACAACTTGGAAAGGAAGTTTAAAAAGATTAATGACCATGAACACCCATGCCGCTGTTCCGATAAAATCGTTTTTAGGCAATTTCATTGCAAGAAAATAAATATTGGAAAATGCACCTGCCAGGTTTCCCAGCATGGTAGTAAATCCTGACATTAAACCCATGCCCGATACAAACAGTTTATTGGTTGGTATCACAATGTTTTTTCTAAACTCGAGAAACAACATGATTACTACGGTAAGCATTATGATCACAGCCATAATTTTCCGAAAGAGTATTTCATTGAGATCTTTGCCCGCATATACGCCGACTAAAATTCCAATCATCATCCAAGGCAGTAGTTTCCAAAAATGGGCCCATTGCGCATGCCGGTGGTAATATTTAACCGCCATAATATCCCCGATGCATAACAATGGCAATACAATTCCCGTTGAAGCCTTGCCACCAAATATGATTGCCATTATGGTTACATTCATCATGTCAATTCCTTTCAGCCCGGCTTTTGAGAGACCGACAATAAAAGCAGCTATCGCGATCAATATCCAGTTGAGCAGACTGGCATTGAATAATCCTTCCATTAATTATTGATATAAGCGTCAAATATCAGCAATTAAAATTGTGGTTAACCACTGCTGTGAACTAAAATGCTTAATTCAACTGTAAGTTGAGCTGGTGCGGTTTGGTTTGAAAAATGTTTGAGTTATATCAATAACATACAAATGCCAGCTGAAAGCTTATCAGAAAATTGCGCCAATGAGCACTGCTTATATGTCTCACACTATTGACATTTATCATATCACACTTTGATAAGCATCATAACCGCTGGAATCATTAAAAATTAACTTCAATGCTTATCTCAACTACAGGTATGAGTATTAACAAAGAATGGCATCGTATGCACCCGATGGTGAAAAATGCAACGATCGAACAAAGAATTAAATGGCATCTGGGGCATCTCAAACATTGCAATTGCAGAACCGATTTACGTGAAAAAATTAAGGAAGAACTAAGGAAGCGCAACATTAAATACTAACCAATGAAAGGCTTTGACAATTCGACATACCTTACCTTATACATCATATCAAATGTAGTTGCACTTATCCTGCTATTCGTTGCGTGGAAGGCGCCAAAAATTGCAAGATTGATCTTCTTTTTACTTTTCGCCTGGGCAAGTTGTACAAACTGGACGTATGCTTTGAAATCTCCACAGTCGTACCTTGAATATGCTGATCTTGCTTTCCTCAATTTTTACAGGCATTTTATTCAAGGCTGGTTTAGCAGGCACATAACCATAATCATCGGCTTTATCGCTACATGCCAGGCGGCTATTGCAGTTTCAATGTTATTACGGCATATTATTTTCAAAGCCGGCGCTATAGGCGGAATTATTTTTTTTATTGCCATTGCACCCTTTGGCGTGGGGTCTGCATTTCCCTGTACGGTGTTAATGGCAATTGGCATGTATGGGTTGCTAAAAAAAGACAAAGCCGGTGGTTTATTCTTTAAAAGAAAGGCACCTGCTCACCAGCTCACGTAATTCTTTGTTTAGCGCATCATCACTTTTTTTTCATTTGCGTTGCTGCAATTAACTGCCACAAGAAATACTGTGCGGAAACATATTTAAAGATAATTGGCAGGAATGTTAATCCTTTGGCATACAGTTAAACCAGTTAATAGGTATGAGTGTGGCAGGGATATTGAAGAAAAAAACAGGTACTAATCCCGCTTTAAAAAATAAAAATGCAACCACATAACAACAAGATCTTAATTACCGGTGGCGCCAGCGGTATTGGCTTTGGATTAACCAAGAGATTTATTGAAGAAAACAACACCGTTATTATTTGCGGAAGACGGGAAGAAGTTTTACAGCAGGTGAAAGCACAATTGCCTTCTGTTATTACAAAGGCCTGCGATTTATCACTGGAAGCAGAGCGTGTCAACTTGTACAAATGGATTGAAGAGGAGCACAACGACACAAATGTGCTCATTAACAATGCAGGCATTCAAAACTGGATAAATGTTTCAGACAACGGTTTTTATAAAAAAGCAAGCGATGAAATTACGATCAATGCGCTGGCACCTGTTCATTTAACGAATCTTTTCCTGCAGCTTAAATCACTCACTACAATTGCCAATGTTACTTCGGGTTTGGCGTTTGTTCCCTTATCAAAAGTGCCCGTGTATTGTGCCACGAAAGCCTTTATGCGTTCCTTTACGCTCTCCTTGCGGCACCTTTTACAACCGAACAACATCGAAGTAATTGAAATAATACCGCCGGCTTTAAATACCGATCTTGGTGGCAAAGGAATACACAACACCTATCCGCCTGTAAGTGATTTTATAGATTCGATCTTTCAACAATTGAAAGAAGGCAGAACTGAATTAACCTTTGGAACGAGCGAAGACAGGGCAAAAGCAAACAACGAAACCATCGAAGCCTACTTCAACAGGATGAATCCATCCTGAAATGTAAACTTGCAATAATCCAGGTTATATTTTAATGATTTCCGGCAATGCAACAATTGTTACAGCCTTTACTGGAAAGTTTCACATTACAAGCGCATGCCTGATGCATTTCAAAAATTTATTCTGAAGATGTAAACGATAGTATAAATTAACTTCATCCGTCAAACGTTATGATATGGGTAATGTTTTTTTAATCATCACTATATTGGCTGAATCTGCAGCGGTAATATGCATGAAGTTATCCAATGGCTTTCAACAGAAATCATATGCTTTAGGCGCAATCGTTTTATATGCGTTGACTTTTATTTTTCTCACGCTTGCTCTAAAGCAGTTGCCTACAGGTATTGCCAATGCTATATGGGCAGGCGCCAGCACGGTGCTTGTTGCTGTTTTCGGTATCTATTTCTTTCATGAAAAACTAAGTTGGGCACAGATCATCTCTCTCCTGTTTATAATTATTGGTTTAATTGGTTTGAACATTCAAAAAACATAACCGGCATTTATTCCACTTGTAAAATGGCTGGTGTTTGTTGTTATATAAATTATATAATACAGCCTTTGCAAACATTTTATTCAGTTTATTAAGATTGAAATATGTGCATTTAACTACACAACTGCTACTAACCTATGTTCGTCTCGCGGATTGATTGATTATAGTTCTTAAAAAAGAATTCTGATTTATATGCTGTTGCAAACTGAAACTTAACCGTGGCGCAATTTTTTATCTGATTTGTGCAATGAAAAAAATTGGTTCTGATTTTTATGACATGGCGTATCAATGGCTGATAACACACGGGCCGAAAATTGTGATTGCCATAATCGTTTTAATCATTGGTGAGTGGCTGATCAAAATATTGAGAAAATGGTCGCGAAAATTTTTTACTGCGCCAAGGTTTAAACAGGTCCGCCCTTTTTTAGAGGGGTTAGTCGCTGTTCTGCTGCAGGTGTTGCTGGTGTTATTGTTAATGCAAATTCTCGGCATCCGGTTAACAATATTTACAGCCGTAATTGCATCCGTTGGTGTAACGGCAGGCCTTGCCTTATCAGGCACATTACAAAATTTTGCCAGCGGTGTACTAATACTTTTATTAAGGCCTTATAAAATTGGTGATAACATTGTTACACAAAACCAGGAAGGCACCGTATCTTCTATTCAGTTGTTTTATACCGTTGTAACTTCTTACGATAATAAAACAATCATTGTTCCCAATAGCAAATTATCAAATGAGATAATCATTAATCTAAGCAGAAAAGGTACGCGGCGAATAGACATTGAACTAAAATTCAATTACGGCATTGATGCCAAACTGGTAAAAAAATACATTGCTGAAATTGTTCTTTCATCAAAAGACCTTGCAGCTACGCCGGAACATCGTATCGTTATTTCAGCACTTGAAGCGGATGGTTATAAAATGATGATAAATGTATGGACTTCAGCGCATGGTTTTAATGATATAAAATATGCTTTGCATGAAAAAATTATGGACGGCCTTAAACAAGCCGGCGTGAAATTGCCGGGTATGTGATTGCTGCCCTGCGGCTCTGTAAAGTATGCGTGAGCTTCGTTCCAGGTGTCTTTCATCATTTAATAACGTTATTGCCTGCAACAGCTTCTTTACAGAAAGCTGTTGTATCAACAATTGGCATGAAAATTTTTACTCACAATACAACTGAAAAAATAAAGCATGGATGCTTCTGCATTTACCAACTATGGCACTTCAAAAAGTAAAGAAGCGGCATTGGAAGAAGAGACTTTTGTCAACCCTTTGCCACGGGCAGTAATAAGGCACAATACACCTGTATTGCTTGATGGCGAATGGCGTTTTGAAATTGACAGCGATGATATTGGATTAAACGAAAAATGGTATTTGCATCATGCTTATACAAACACAGCGGACTGGCCCGGCTCAATTGAAGATCATATAAAAAAAGCCAAAGGCTTACAGCAAGAAAGAACATGGAATGGAAAAGTGGTTGCCTGGTATGAGCGTGATTTTCCAAAGCCTACTATCCAATCGAATGGTATTCCTTCCATGCTGCAATTAACTTTTGGCGCCTGCGGATATGAAACACAGGTTTGGCTAAATGGTGCCCTTTTAAAAACGATCGAAGGCGAAGAAGTACATTTTGGGGAATACACATCTTTTTCTTATGAATTAACCGAAACGAGTTTGTTGCCCGTAAACAGGCTTACCGTACGCATTGCAGATACTATGGATGCAGACTTGCCCCGCGGAAAACAGGAATCAAATGTGTACAAACGGGGTGGCATTTGGTACCAGACTTATTCGGGAGCTGTACGCAGCATATGGATTGAACAGGTAGCCTGCAACCGTTTAAGAAGCCGCATTGGCGTTGTATCGGTTGTAGAAGACAATCTTGTACGGTTTAATGTTACTACGCGCATACACAATGCCGGGGTTTATACCATCAGGCTTGAAGTGTATAACCGTAAGCAGGAGAACAACACACCGCTTGCCGCATCAGACTTTACACTGGCGCTCGAAACGGGGCAGAAACAACAACGTCTTGTTATTGAAGTACCAGGCGCGGAGTTATGGTCGCCCGAGAACCCGCATTTATACCGATTGGTTGCAAAGCTGACGGATGCCGGCGGCCATACATCAGAAATAGAAACACATTTTGGGATGCGCAAAATTGAAGCACGCGGCTGCTGTATTTATCTTAATAATAAACCCATCTATCTTGATGGCATTTTATACCAACCTGCTACATCAACCTATGAACAAATAAAGCACCACATGGAAGCGATGAAAGCGCTGGGCTGCAATCTCATCCGTATTCATATTGCCGGTGTTGATCCACGCGTTTACAATCTTGCCGATAAACTTGGTTTGTTGCTGTGGGTGGAAGTGCCGAGCCCACATCGTTCAAGCCATAAAAGCCGTAAAAATCATTTGGCGGAGCTGATGCGCATGCTCGATCTTATCGGCACACATCCTTCAGTTGTTATCTGGAGCTTATACAACGAAGACTGGGGTGCACAGGATATTGCATCCAATAAAAAAACAAGGCAATACATCATCAATGTATATCATTACATGATGATTGCCCAACCACAATTCCTGGTAGTGGACAATGATGGCTGGCATCATATTTCTTATAAAGGGAGGCTTAAATCCGACATGCTTACGGTTCACATTTATACGCCCAACATAAACAGGTGGAAAGAAACACTCGATAAACTTGTTGCCGGGGAAACAATAGGTGTTGCCGCTTTTCCATTAGTAGTTGGTGACCCTTTCTTTTACCGGAAACAAGTACCGCTCGTTGTAAGTGAATGGGGTGGTTTTGGCTTTGTTGATTATGGTGGACCTGAAAACGAGAACGCCCGCATTGAATTGATCCGCGCATTTAAAAAAGAATTGCGTAACCGCCCTATTGCAGGCGATGTGTACACACAGGCAACGAGCATAGAAGAGGAGAACAACGGTTTGATAGACCCTGAAACAGGCAAGCTGCTGGTGCCGGAAGGCATCTTAAAAAGTGAATCCAGGCATTAATGTTATTACTGCGCGGATCAAAATTTTTCTCTTATTCACCGGTACAGGCCGGCGCCATCGTTACATTTATTTTGGCTTGAACTACCTGCTAAAGCAACCCATTATCGCTCTATCTGGTTTACTCAATATGTTTTTTATGGTTGGTTCTTAAAATAAATAATATGAAAACACTACTTGTTACTTTTATTATGGTAACCCTCGCTTTCGCTTGCACCAAAACAGATATGCAGCAACCAGTTACCGGCACTACTAATTCTTCAGAAACCGATTTATTACGGGCTAAAAACCGAACCGGTCTTATTACTGCACACACGTGGATGTACCAGGGTTACTATTTTCACTACATAGATCAGGCGCATAAAGGTGATCCACAATATGTAAGGGGAAGTAGTAATAACCTCGTTGCATTGGATGATACCCGTATTACATTTAAAAAGAACGGGACTTTTCTTGAAAAAGACGGAGGATATGATTATCCCGGCACCTGGCAGTTCACAGACAATGCAGATACCGCATTTATTACGGTATATAGTTTTGGAATGAATAGAAATTCAATTATTGCCCTTAATAAGAATAAGTTTAGCTATAAGCACCCGATAGGAAGCTACAGCCATAATAATTTTGCTTATTCTGAATTAATTCCTGCAAATTAATTGTAAATCGTTGCAACCAGTCAATAAAACGGGTTACCGGTTTTCCTGTCAGAGAATCAGCAACAGCCGCATTCAACAGGCTTGATGATTATTATTTTTCGTATTGGAGCCGCAGTCTTCCTTTTATTACTAACCTGCCTGATCTCGCCGGAATTCACCACAACAGTAGAGAATCTATTTTTGAGCGAGCATCTTATTCTGAATTAAATCGGGCAGAAACTTGTGTAATGGTTACCTATCAATGAAGCTAATTGAAGCGGCGCTAGCGGTAAGGCTTGGTGGATTATGATAAAATTCTAAGTATTGATTACTGATTTTATTAACCCGCTATTATAAAAAATGCCCCGCTTTTGGCGAGGCATTTTTGTAGTATCATATAACTACTTCATTAATGTTGTAGCTACCAGAGGATTTATATTTTAATGATCTTAATTGTTTCTACTTTCTGCCCCTGTATTACCTGTACAAAATAAACACCGCTGATGAATTCACTTCCGAACTTATAGGTTTGATTTACTGTGCCCTTTGTACCATAAACCTGGCGGCCAAGCATATTCAATACCCTGATTTCTATTTCCTGTCCGGCTTTACCTTTTACTGAAAGAACGAAAGGAGTTCTGCTTACACTTGGATTCGGCATGATCTTGATCTCAAGTTTATCACTTAGCACAGATGCTGAAGATGAACTAGTGGAACCGGATGAAACTACACGTGAAGGTGGAGGACAAGGGCCAGTTTTTGGACAAGCGCCATAAGTATCTCCATGAGCTAAATGTTCCTCTACCGCGCTTGCATCTACACATATTGATACACAAGGATTTTTATCACTGCCTGTTTTGTGACAGAGCTGAACTTTTGCGTTACCGCTATTACCTGCAAAGCAACGAACGTCTTCAGCATGAATGTGAAAAGGTGAAGATGTCACTGAACACCCGGCAGCGTCGGTTACTGTAGCCGTAAAATCTGCATCGGCATTTAAAGTAACACTTAGTGTATACCCGGTAGTAGATGTGATTGTATTAGCTGAAGTTGAAACAGGGTTTGCCAGAGCACTACCAGAGGCTGGGCAAGTTATATTGCTACTATTATTTGTATTTGCACCAGGAGTCCAAACTTCATCACCAGTACTGTTGACTAAATTACAATTTAACGGTCGGTTCATTGTAATAGACACTTTATACGGGCCAGTTCCACCTGAAGGCTTCACTGTGATTTTTGCAGTCTGATCTAATGCATAACCAAAATAAAGAACTGGGTTATCAGTAGTAATCGGTGCAGAAATTTCCGGATTTATGGTAAGGTAACCCATATTGTAAGTCTCTGCATAGTTACTTCCATAAGTATAAGTGTTTTTATAAATAGCATAAGTACCTCCACTTTCACCAGGAGCTCTTGACAGCGAACCAGTCGGCATATCGTTATTGACGATTGGTCCTGTTACATGGGCAGTTAACACTGGATCCGCCTTACCGAAGCATTTGAACTGTGGATCAGCTGTTATTATAATATTACGCTGATTAATGTGCAGATTACCATTAGTTGGTGTCACATTGTAGTTCGGGTTGGAACCTAAGCTAACAGAAATTGGGTAATCGCCCACACCTGAATACTTCATTGCTGTTGTAGATAAGGTATAATTTAGTACATCATTGTTTACAGTTCCGTTAACTACAGCATCTAAAGTTGGATTATCATCACCGTAGGTTTTAGACTTGCCGTTGGCAATAATAGTCGCTGATCTCTGACCAACAGTCAAGGTAGCACCGGTCGGTGTGATGCTATAATTTGGATTAGAACCTAAAGTAACAGTAATAGGGTAATCGCCCACACCTGAATACTTCATTGCTGTTGTAGATAAGGTATAATTTAGTACATCATTGTTTACAGTTCCGTTAACTACAGCATCTAAAGTTGGATTATCATCACCGTAGGTTTTAGACTTGCCGTTGGCAATAATAGTCGCTGATCTCTGACCAACAGTCAAGGTAGCACCGGTCGGTGTGATGCTATAATTTGGATTAGAACCTAAAGTAACAGTAATAGGGTAATCGCCCACACCTGAATACTTCATTGCTGTTGTAGATAAGGTATAATTTAGTACATCATTGTTTACAGTTCCGTTAACTACAGCATCTAAAGTTGGATTATCATCACCGTAGGTTTTAGACTTGCTGTTGGCAATAATAGTCGCTGATCTCTGACCAATGGTTAAAGCATCGTCATCACTGCCACTGTTGTAGTTATCATTACCTGCAAACGATGCAGTAACTGTATAACTGCCTGCATTGGTTGGCGCCGTTGAACTGTTGTATGATCCGCCTCCGTTTGGTGTGCCGGTATAGTTCAGCGTAGCTGACGGTGCCAGGTCTTCATTCATTACACCTTTCACTGTCGCACTTCCTTCATGGGCGCTTCCTGTATACGTAAAGCTTCCGCCTGTTGCTGTTACAATCGGGTTGGCTTTGCCAATGGTTAAAGCATCGTCATCACTGCCACTGTTGTAGTTATCATTACCTGCAAACGATGCAGTAACTGTATAACTGCCTGCATTGGTTGGCGCCGTTGAACTGTTGTATGATCCGCCTCCGTTTGGTGTGCCGGTATAGTTCAGCGTAGCTGACGGTGCCAGGTCTTCATTCATTACACCTTTCACTGTCGCACTTCCTTCATGGGCGCTTCCTGTATACGTAAAGCTTCCGCCTGTTGCTGTTACAATCGGGTTGGCTTTATTTACATTGATTGTTACATCTTTCGATGCTGCTGTATAATTCTGCGTTGCTGCTGCATCCACATGCAATGTTTGACCGCTACCTGCATTTAGTAATGTGCCGGGTAAAGGTGAATATGTGAGTGCACCGGGGTTGGAGCCACCGCTTACACCTGCTACCGTAGCATTAAGCTGGGCCTCGCTCAATACCGTACCATAAGTGACGTTAGCAGGATTATTCCACGTAATTATTTGGTCAGCCTTATTTACGGTTAACGTTGCATCAGTAGGCGTAATACTATAATTTGGATTTTCACCTAAGGTAACCGTAATTGGGTAAGAGTCTACATCCGAATACTTAACCGCTGTTGTAGACAAAGTGTAATCTAATTCTTCACCAATTACAGTTCCTGTAACCATTGCATCAAGATCAGGGTTATCATCACCATAGGTTTTTGATTTGTTGTTAGCAAGAATGGCGGCTGCCTTCGGATTCACCGTAAGCTTCACATTGTTACTTGTTACAGAAGAACACTCATTTGTAATAATAACATGAAGCAAATAATATCCGTTCGGCGCTACGCTTGGTTGTTCAGCATGCAATGTTGCTGAAGTTTCGTAGTCAAGGGTGGAAAATCCCGAACCATCACCAAGATCAACTTCCCATTGGTAAGTTGCAGCCGGTATACCTGTTGCCTCAACTGAAAAATCTGCTGGCTGGCCATATGTAATTGTTTGGTTGATGGGCTGTTTAGTTATAGAAGGAGGTTGATTTACTGTTATGGCTACTGCTGTACCTGGTGGTATTGTAGCTGTACAGCCATTGGCATCTGTAACAGAAGTAAGTGTATACGATGTATTAGATATAGGGCTAACACTAATATTGCTTCCACTTACATAATTATTAACCGTACCACCAGTCCCTCCGGTATAAACAATAGTGTAAGGACTTACACCTCCTGTTATAGTAACTGCTATAGTGCTGTTACTTCCTTTACAAATTGGATTAGTACCTGTTACATTAATACTGGCTGCATAAGTTGCGCATGTACCATTTGATACTGTAACAATTCCTGTACTTGTAGGGGTAAAAAATGTATTATTCTTATGATCTGCCGTTGGTGCATTTGTACTACCCCATTTGCCTGCAGCCGTCCCTGCTCCACCAAGAGTTAAAGTACCTGCTGTATGGGTAACAATGCTACCAGGATTGGCCACCACATTACTGCTGATCGAAAAATTAGACGCAATAGCAGAAGTACTTAAGAATGTTTTCGTTCCGCTACCTGAAAATACAAGATTGCGATAAGAATATCCTCCAACATTTAGCTGATCTCCCCCGGCATTATAATTCACAACACTCGTTCCCGTTCCGGCTAAAAATGTTGCACCTCCGGCACCGGCAATCCCGGTTCCGCCAACATTTAGAGTTCCTGAACCTCCAGACATATCAATAACCTTTGTTGCAGGTGTTGAACCCGTTATACTGATGCCGCCGTTTGCGTTGAGTGTTCCGCTGGTGATAATGATTTTACCGATGCGGCTTGTAGTGGTATTAGTTCCGGCAAAACTGATAAGACCTGTTACTGTTGGCGTTTGAGCGCCAATGTTCCATGTATTTGTAATTGAATTTGCACCTGGCTGATTAATTGCTACAGTACCGTTAACCTGTAAACTACCACCCGTTTGAGTAATTGTATTAGCAGCTGTACTGCCTGTGGCATCGCCAAGCGTAATACCATCCGTGGTTATTGTACCGGCACTGATATTTACCGCTCCTCCGGTTTTGTTAGCTCCAACAAATAATCCACCTGTAACATTGACAATTGTACCCGCGCCAGTTACATTCAAAGTTCCTCCACCCGAAACAAGAAGAGCTGCCTTTGCAATTATAGTTTGCCCATTAGTTGAAAATGTACCTCCGCTTGGTGTCCAGAAGTTATTGTTTGCCGTTACAGGACCATCCGCCGTTATTGTTCCGGTCGAATTGGCCATTGTGACTATATTTAAAGCAGAGGAGCCTGTGTGTATTGTTTTCCCTCCATTAAGCATTTGGAGATGTGCCCGTGAAGCGCTACCAATACCATAGCTTCCATCGATTGCCACATTGCCTCCAACACTTAATAATTTGCCTGCTATATCCCAATCTACGCTATGTGTAAGTGTGCCATTGGCAGAGACTGTAAGGTTACCTGTTACAGCATAATTGGCATCTGTGGCCTGTAATATTAAATTACCTTGAGCAACAGCAAGATTGCCTGTAACTGTAAACGCTTTAGTTACACTCGTGACGGTTGTTGCCGCAGCAACCTTATTGATTGTTAAATTATTGAAAGAAGTAGAAGACGATCCACCTATAATAGAAGGACTATTTCCATTAAAAGTTACCGTACTTGTGCCCGGAGTAAACGTTCCGGCATTACTGAAATTACCAGTGACAAATAAATTAACCGCTCCAGTACTTCCATTATTCAAAATAAAAGTGCTGCCAGATCCTATGATATTAAAATCCCCTTTAACTGTCAGAGTACCTGCGGTTGAACCGGAAGATATTAAAGCTATGTCTCTTCCGCTAGTAGCATTAAGCGTAAAATTACCATTAACCGTAATAGTACCGCCAGAGGAAGATAATAAAGAGCCTGCGCCACTGCCTGTACTAGTATGATCAATTGTAAAATTCCCGAAATTCTGACCAGCTAAATTATTTTTTGTGCTGATAGGAAACGAACCACTCCAGGTATCAATAAAACAGGTAGAATTCTGGTCCCATGTTGCAGTAGGAATTGTACTTGAGCTACTCACCTGATCATGATATTCACTACCACTTTGAAAAACAATCGTACCAGTTGTTACAATAGCTGTTGCATTGGTATTTTCAAAACTTCCCGATACGTCTAAATCTGTTCCTGTACCATTCGCAATTGTAAGAGTTCCGCCTGTTAAATCAATTTCACCCTCGGGTTCGACAATAGTTTGATCAATTGTACGACTTGTACTAATTGTTACAATATGCCCATTCCGTACCGTAATTGTATTTGCAGATCCAGCATCCGGTGCTGTTGTAGCAGTCGTCCAATTAACACCATCGCCTGCCGGTGACCTTTCCCAGGTTGACGCTGTTGCCCAGTTACCTGAAATTCTTGATCTGAAATTATCAGTTATAGCCTGCCCCGGAAGCACTGTAAAAGTATTACTTACCGCGGCCGTTAAGCCACTCGCTGATACTGTTAATTGCTTAACACCTGCGGTACTTATTTGCAAATTAGTATAAGTCACAGTACCATTGCCGGCAAAGTTCACAGTTGTGGTACCAGATAAAGTTCCTGTTCCTGAGGTTAGGGCAATAACAGCGCTGCCAGGCAAACCAACCGTTGAAGTATTTTCAAATTGATCCACAGCTTTTAATACAGGCTGTTGACCAAAAACGGAACCCGCTGTTGCATTACCTGGTTGTGTTGTAAATACAAGTTTTTTTGCAGTACCCACTGTTTGTGTTAAGTTAGCTATCGTTACAGGCGAATTTAAAAAATCGATAGTTCCATTAAAGCTGAGTGTAATTGCGCCGCTGTTCGGCAATACTGCTCCGTTAGTTGATCTTATTTGAACACCTGAAATTATAATTTGATCATCGTTACTAGTTCCGGCTACAGTAAGATTTATTGTTATAGTATTGGTTGAAACAGAAGCAATTGTAATGGCTGAAATATCCCTGTTAGTAGTTGCTGTAACCCCAACTCCTGAAGTATTAAATTCCCAACCACTTGGTGCTGTTAATGTAATCTGACTCAAATTGGTATGAAAATCATTATTGCCGGGGTCGAATAAAATAATTGTATTCTCATCCATTACAATATTTCCTACAGAGGTAAATAGCGGAGAAGTTGCATTTGCAGCCCTGTCAGCAATAATTGACAGGCTACTGGGTGCTCCGCTACCATTAACAGAAACCGTTCCGTAGTCGGTAAAATATGCATAGGCAATCGATCCACTAACCTGCCCTGTGGCTTTCAAGCGAAGTGAGTCGCCATCGCAATCACAAACTGTCCATTGAGTCACGAATGAGCCGTCAGGCCCGGCCTGTACTGTCCATGGCAAATACGAAGAATCGGCTGACACAGTATTACAAGGCCGATTTAAATTCTTCACCTTTAATACTACATTTTCGTTTGGAGCAAAGCCGCTGCCTTTAAAGACAGCAGTAGACCTTGGCGCATAATCCGCGAGGTCTGATGTTATCTTTGCGTTATTTCCAGTTTGAGTGTCAGTTTTTACAGTAAATGTCGATTGCGTTCGGGAATCTGTTAATGGTTCATATGCGGTTAATACCAATATTACTCCTTCCATTTCCTGCCCTGCAGGTAAAGCCCATGTAGAGGCAACATTACCGGACGCGTCTGCGCGAACGTTCCATTGCTGGTAAGCAGGATCAATGTCTCCGCTATCAGGAGGCAATACCTGCAACGTTACTATTTCATTCGGTGCAAAATCTTTCCCTGATATGAAAACAGTAGCACCAGGCGCATAATCGGCTTTGTCTGATGTTACAGCTATATTTCGGGGTGGAGGTTCGGTTTTTATTGTAAATGACTGTTCCGTCTGTAAACTTGATGATTGTCCATGTGCTTTTAATACCAATGTTGTTCCTTGTATCTCCTGATCTGAGGGTATAGTCCAAGTAGAAGCAATATTACCAGAGGTGTCAGCTTGTACAGTCCAATCCTGGTAAGCAGGATCATTATCCTGGCTGGCATTGGGAGCAGATACTTGTAATGTTACAATCTCATTAGGTGCAAAATTGTTTCCTGATATAGAAACGGTAGCACCGGACGCATATATCGTCTGGTCAGTTGCTAAGGTTGGAGTTTGTTGTGCATTAGCCTTTGCACCCAAAATAATTGTAAATAACAATACGCCTGTAAAGGGCATTAATAGAGTACGTAAAAATACTTTCATAGCGATACGAGTTAATTTTAAAATTAAGTTCCAGGTTAAGCGATATGCAAATCGAACAAAAACCAGATCCAGACCTACTGTGCGACAACTAATTTTTACAGTTATAGTTTATGCAATCGTAAAATAAACAGTTCTAATTTTTTGGATTTCTGGACAAATATATAGTGTTTGACTATTGATAAAAAAAACAAATTTTTGTGAACAGGCATTTTTTAAGTACAAAACTTACCTTGGCAAACGGCCCGTATACGTAGATTATCTTTCTTTTCTGCTGAATTTCAAAGTATAAGGAATTGTTCCCGGTGAGGCGTGGGTTTATTCCATTCAATTAAAAAATTTGTTTTACCAATAGCTATAAAGCAAGGAGTAATATTGATTGATTGCCGTGAATATAAAACAAAACTCCGGTTGATAACCGGAGTTTTGTCAATCGTTAGAAGCAGTGCACTACACCACTGGTGCAGCCGCTAAAATTTCTCCGGAAACGCCGGGTTTGTATTGTTTAAAATTCTCAATGAACAATTCAGCCAGCATTTTGGCCTGGTTATCATATTCAATTTTATTGAACCAGGTATTACGCGGATTTAATAATTCTTCCGGAACACCCGGGCAAGTGCAAGGCATCATCATTCCAAATACAGGGTGCTGGTTAAATGTAAGTTTAAGCAGGCTGCCGTTTAATGCAGCCTGTATCATTGCGCGTGTATAATCTAACCTGATGCGGCTGCCTTTACCATAAGCGCCGCCTATCCAGCCTGTGTTTACCAGCCATACATTTACATTATTCTCCTTCATTTTTTTACCCAGCATTTCTGCATACACCACCGGATGCAACGGCAAAAACGGTGCGCCAAAGCAAGTGCTGAACGTAACTTTTGGTTCGGTAACACCTTCTTCCGTACCGGCCACTTTTGCTGTGTAACCGCTTAAAAACTGGTACATAGCCTGTCCCGGCGTAAGCAAACTTATTGGGGGCAATACACCATAGGCATCGCAGGTCAGGAAGAAAATATTTTTGGGAATATTACCAACAGATGGCTGTATGGCATTGGAAATAAATTCAAGCGGATAGCTTACTCTTGTGTTCTCAGTAATTTTTTTGTTCGAAAAATCTATCTGGTCTGAGCCTTCAAAAAAGCTTATATTTTCAACCAAAGCGCCCGGCTTTACAGCATGAAATATCTCCGGCTCCTTTTCTTCATTAAGATCTATGCATTTGGCATAACACCCTCCTTCGAAATTAAAAACACCTGAATTCGTCCAGCCATGTTCATCGTCGCCGATCAATTTCCTATGCGGGTCTGCGCTAAGCGTAGTTTTGCCTGTTCCGCTTAAACCAAAAAAAACAGCAACATTGCCTTTTTCATCTTCGTTTGCGCTACAATGCATGCTTAACACACCTTCGTTTTGCGGTAACAGGTAATTTAATATCGTAAAAACACCTTTTTTAATTTCACCTGTATAGCCGGTACCGCCAATTAATATTGTTTTGTACCTGAAAGAGATAATGGCGAAATTTTCTCCACGTGTTCCGTCAGTACGCGGGTTCGCTTTAAAAGAAGGTGCATGTAAAATATGCCAGCCGGGGCTGAACGTTTCAAGTTCACCTTCAGTTGGCCTGATGAACATATTCAACGCAAAAAGATTGCTCCAGGCATTTTCATTCACTACGCGTAATGAAAGCTGGTAATTTTCATCTGCACAGGCATAACAATCTCTCACCCAAATTTCTTTTTGAGCATCCAGGTGCCTGGTTAATTTATCCCTGAGCAACAAAAAATATTTTTCTGCAATTGGTATATTGAAATCATTCCAGTTGATATTATGTTTGGTTTCCGCATCCTCTACAATAAATTTATCCTTGGGACTTCTGCCCGTAAAAGTTCCCGTTGAAATACACAAAGCGCCCGTGTTGTTCAGCACTCCCTCATGCCTTTGTAAGGTTTGTTCTGTTAGTTCCTCTGAAGATAACTGGTAATGTACCGTTGGATTATTTAAGCCAATTTTTTTTAGCTGCCGCACCGGTATAAAGGCTGTATCAATTGCCATAAATATTTTTTAGAAAAGGCAAATGTATGGCACAATACTTACTAACGTTAGTTTTTAAGAAACAGATTTTTTAAAATCTTATTAAACTTTTGCCCTTCAATGGAGCCTAAGCGTTCAAATTAGGAAACTCTTATAACTTACAAGTTAGCACTTGGTAAATAATTTTTAATTTAGCCGATTATTTAAAACAATAAGAAATGAAAAAGTTTTTTGTACTCATGATAGCTTTAGCTGGCGCAGTAGCTGTTCATGCCCAGCAGGATCCGCAACCCGTTGAAGATATTTCGAAAGTTGTTCAGTTTAAAGAGATTGATCACGATTTTGGAAAAATCCCTTATGGTAAACCTGCTGAATTTAATCTTGAAATGAAAAATGTTTCACCTGATTCGGTTACTATTGAAGATGTAAAAGTTGGTTGCGGCTGTACCACACCTAAATGGCAGCCTGGTCCTTATCCTGCAGGTCAGGATTTTAATATTACCATTGGATTTAATGGCTACACGGAAGGACAGTTTACCAAGGTCGTTACCATTTATTTCAAAGGTGGTTTAAGCCAGGTGATTAAATTTCATGGAGAAACCTACAAAACTCCCGATAACCCTGCCCCCGGTAACGACGCAGTTAATAAATTAAAATCAGGAGGAAACTAATATGCGAATCCTATTAAGTTGCATAGCTGCTTTTCTGTTTGTAACGGCGGTGAATGCGCAAACAGACAGTGTTAAAGTGTTTACTGTTACAACACATTCATTCGGTAAAATAAAACAGCATGTGCCTGCCACCACCGAATTTGCATTTACAAACAATACCGGCAAGCCTTTAATAATTGAAACGGCAACCGCAGAATGTGGCTGCACAACACCTGAATATCCTAAGATACCTATACAGCAAGGCAAAACCGCTGCCGTAAAGGTTACTTATAATGCCGAAAATCCCGGAAAATTTACAAAGCGGGTTACGGTTAAATTTGCCAACGTAAAACAGCCGGTTATACTCACTATTGATGGCGAAGTAGAAACAAAATCATAAAGGTTTTAAGCTATTGAAAAAAGCCTTTCCGCACAACGGGAAGGCTTTTTTATTTTTTTTATCCGGTCGTCATCTGCAATAATCGTTAATCAAAAAATGCCGGCAGCATAAAAAGCAAAGCTGTAGTTTTCATTACTAAAAATTGCTGTATGAAAAAACTACCTGTTTTATTTGCCTGCGTTTTTTGTTTTTGCAAACTGAATGCACAATTGCTTACCACTCCGCCAAGTGGTGGAAATAAAAAAGCGATAACTGCTGAACGTATAGGCATAACTGATGTTGTGATCAATTATGACAGGCCCGGCGTAAAAGGACGTGAAGGAAAAATCTGGGGACAACTTATTCCTGCCGGCTTCACTGACCAGGGTTTTGGCAGCAGCAAGGCAGCACCCTGGCGTGCCGGTGCCAATCAAAATACAACCATTGAAGTTTCAACTGATGTAAAAGTTGAAGGCCAGCCTTTGGCAGCAGGCAAATATGGTTTTTTTATTGCGTATGATACCAACGAATGCACATTGATCTTTTCAAAAAATGCTACGAGTTGGGGAAGTTTTTTTTATGATGAAAAAGAAGACGTGCTGCGGGTGAAAGTTAAACCTGTTGCAGCAGAAAAAAGCGTTGAATGGTTGAAGTATGAGTTTATAAATGAAACGCCAAACAGTGCAGATATAGCTTTGCAGTGGGAGAAACTCATAATACCTTTTAAAGTTGAAGTTGATTTAACGGCTACACAACTGGCATCCTTCAGAAAGGAATTAAGAACAGATAAGGGATTTATGTGGGAAAGCTGGCAGCAGGCTGCACAATGGTGCGTTGAGAATAACACAAACCTTGATGAAGCATTGTTATGGAGTGATACGGCAACCAGTATAAACTTTGGCGGGGATCATGTTTTTCGCGCCTGGGGTACTAAAGCACAAGTGCTAAATAAACTTGGAAAAACAGGTGAAGCAGATTCTGTAATGAAGAAAGCATTGCCTTACGCCGCAATGTTTGAATTGCATCAGTATGGAAGAGAATTGATAGGGCAGAAAAAGAATAAAGAAGCCCTGGATATATTTAAAATGAACTATGAAAAAAATCCGAACCAGTTTGTAACATTAATAGGTTTAACAAGAGGATATGCGGCAAATGGCGATTTCAAAAATGCGTTGAAGTATGCCAATCTCGCTTACGCAATTGTGCCGGATGCACAGAATAAAGCCAATCTTGAAACGAATATTATCCCCAAGCTGAAAGAAGGAAAAGATATTAATCAATAATAGATAGATTGGAGTTTACCTGCATAAAGTTGGTTGAGCTTTGTGATGTGACATTGAATGTGAAACGATGACAAATAAAAGATGTCCATATAAATAAACCAATTCACTATAGCGGAAAGGCGGGAATCATATCTGACCAAAGTTAATTTGGCGGTAACCAAAAAATGACTCAAATAACACAAGCTATTTTTTTGCCGCTGTTTTCTTTAATGCTGGCAGCTTCATAATGTTCCAGCGTGCAGATTCTTCATCGCCAAGCAAGCTGCCCCAGGGCTGCAGTTCAGGCACATTATCAAAAACAACTTTGCAAATGGCAACAAACGGAAGACTTAAAAACATACCGCCAACACCGCATAGGCTTCCACCGATTAAAACAGCGAGTATTGATACCAGTGCATTTAGCTGCACATTTGAACCTATTATACGCGGTACCAGAAAATTGTTATCGATAAATTGAACGGCAAGATAAACAACAAAACTGCCGAGCGTAATATAAACATCGCCGGTGTTGCTGAGCGTTACAATTGCGGTAAGACCTATCGCAATCAAGCCACCTATATATGGTATAAGGTTTAGCACAGCTCCTATTATCCCCAATAATATTGCATAAGGCGCTCCAACAAGTAATAATCCAACAGAATTAAGTATAGCAACACAACCTGTCTCCATCAATAACCCGGAAACATAACTCTGCACAACACTTCTTATTTTACTTACAACTCTTGCAACTGTTTCAGCATGTTTTTTATCAAATACTTTAATAATAAACATAACAAGATGCTGCCTGTAATACATGAACAAAAAAGTATAGATAGGCACCAGGGCTATGGTTGCAAGCGAGCCTGTTAAAATACCTAAAGTGGTTCCTGCGACTGCCTTCACATTGTCCATGTTTTTAGCATTTTGAATAGCTTCCTGTTGTTGTTGTTTAGAAAAATGAAAAGTATCGCTTATCCATTGTTGCGCCTGGTTAAAAAAGTTTGATATGTTTTTTTGTATAGCCGGCAAATCATCTAAAAATATACTTAGCTGATGCGTTAAAAGCGTAAACAAGCCAAATAAAACAGCTGCGGCAATTATCAGTGATAATAAAATAGCCAACACCCTGGGTAATTTAATTCTTTCGAAAAGCTTTTCAAGCGGGAGCAATAACACAGCCATCAAAAATGAAAAACCCAATGGCAATAAAATATCCTGCCCTATATATATTCCATAAAATAAGAACCAAATAACGATAAGTATCAAAGCCAGGTGGGCGTAAAAAGGCAGTTTCATGTTCATAGCATTACTATTAGTTGGTTTAACGATGATTCGGATGTACGAGCACGAGATATTCCCATGCCTGCAATTCAAAACTCTGAACAGCGCCCAATTGATAAGTTATTTCAGAGAATAAATGCGTAAACCTGCCTTCAAGCAAAGGGTGTTCCAATTTGAATTGCAGCCTGTCTTTGTTGCTTAAGTTTAAAATAACCAGCACTTTGCTGTTGCCAGAAAATCTCAGGAATGCAAAAACATTATCATTGTATTCATTGGGTAATACGTGTATATTTCCACTTTCATGAAGCGCCTTGTTTGAAGACTTCAAAGCAAGCAGTGCTTTGTAAAAATTTTCAAGTTTCAAGCTGTTGTTCCACTCAATGCAGTCTTTGTCAAAAAATTTCAGCCGTTTTAAATTGGGTAATTCCTGCCCGCTATAGATGAGTGGCACGCACGTCCAGGTAAAAGTAAAAACGGCGAGCGCACGGGCAGCCGCGCCATACTTTTCATACTCAGACCCATTCCAGCTATTCTCATCATGGTTTGATGTAAAGAAAAGTTTCAGGGCATCTTTGGGATAATCCTGGTATTCCTTCAATACATGTTTTACATCCTGCAGCGAGGCATAATCTTTTACAAGTTTTTCCGTTGCATGCATCCATTTCCAGGCATACGTTACATCAAATACTTTGTGGTACTCGGGAACTTCACATTCTGCAAGCCAGAACAATGGTTTTAGGTTTTCACATTGTTCTTTTGCTGCAACCCAAAAATCAAGTGGCACCAAATGCGCCATATCACAGCGAAAGCCATCAATATCGCATTCTTTAATCCAGTATTGCATAGCTGCTATCATTGCAGCACGCATGTCTTTGTTTTGATAGTTCAGATCTATCACATCTTTCCAGCCGTGCCGCTCTACAAAGTTTCCATGTGCATCATGTTCATACCATTCGGGATGTTCTTTTGTCCAATAGTGATCATAACCCGTATGATTGGCAACCCAATCAATAATTATTTGCATTCCCAGTTCGTGCACCTCTGTAACCAGTTCTTTAAAATCAGTTAAATCTCCAAACTCAGGATTGATGGCGACATAATCGCTGCAGGCATAATAGCTGCCCAGTGTGCCTTGTCTTTCTTCTAAACTAATAGGTGTTACCGGCATAAGCCAGACGATTTTTACACCCATGTTTTTAAGCCGCGGTAAATGTTTCGCAAATGCTTTAAATGTTCCTTCTTGCGTGTACTGGCGAATGTTTACTTCATAAATGTTGGCGCTGTTTTTCCATTGCTGCGTATACATGTTTCCCGTCATAAACAAATATTACACAGGCAAAATAAGCTAACTGCTGCAAATAGCCTGCATTCAGTGTAAATACTATTATTTTGTGTACTTCATGAGCAATGCAAACCTTTCACGCAAAATAAATTTGCTGCAAGCCAGCGCCATTAACATGATTGATATGGTTGGTATTGGCCCTTTTGTGGTAATGAGTTTTGTGGTTGAGAAAATGCATGAACAATATTCTTTTTTATATGCCTGGATTGCCGGTGCCGTTTTATCATTCATCGATGGCATGGTTTGGAGCCAGTTGGGCGCAACATTCCCTTTGGCCGGCGGCAGTTATAACTTTTTGAAAGAAGGGTTTGGCGAAAAATGGGGCAAGCCAATGAGTTTTCTTTTTGTTTGGCAAACCATGATCCAGGCTCCACTTGTAATTGCCTCGGCAGCCATTGGCTTTGCTCAATATTTTAATTACCTCGTTCCATTAGATGAATTTGAAAGCAAGCTTGTTAGCGGAACAGTTGTTATACTGATTGTTTTTTTGTTGTACAGGAAAATTGAAGACATTGGCAAGATAAGCGTGCTGCTGTGGATTGGCGTGTTTATAATTATGGGATGGATCATCGTTGGCGCATTCATGCATGGCAATTTTACATCGCCTGTAGAACATATAAATGATAACCTGCAATTAAACAGTGCCTTTGCAGCGGCATTGGGTTTTGCCTGTGTAAAAACCGTATATAGTTATCTTGGCTATTATAATGTTTGCCACCTCGGCGGCGAAATAATTAATCCTGAAAAGAATATCCCGCGCAGTATGTTTATATCCATTGCGGTTATTTGTTTTTTGTATTTGATGATGAACATCAGCGTGGCTTCCGTACTTCCTTTACATACGATGGCGGCAAGCAGTTTTGTAGTGAGTGAATATATTAATGTTATCGGCGGGCCAACCGCTGCCATGATAGCAACAGGCATTATTTTATGGGTTGCCTTTGCATCCGTATTTTCTGCAACGCTTGGGTATAGCCGCATACCGTATGCAGCCGCAAGAGACGGCGCTTTTTTTCCCGTGTTTGCACGGCTGCACCCTACTAAAAATTTCCCGTACATTTCTTTGCTGGTATTAGGGCTTGTAGCATTTGTTTTTAGTTTATTGTTTAAATTATCAGATGTTATTACCGCCATTCTCTCCATGCGCATAATGGTTCAATTTGTAGGGCAGGCGATTGGTTTATTGTTATTGCATAAACGGAAAGGCAGGAATTTTTTTAAATGGAAAATGCCTTTATATCCATTGCCTGTTTTACTGGCTATCTCGATATGGCTTTTTATATTCTATTCAACCGAGATAAAAATGATGCTGATTGCCGGCGCGATCATTTCGGCGGGTATTGTCGCTTATCTGATCAAAGCACATTATAAAAAAGAATTTCCTTTCAATAACAGATCGCTGTGAAAGCAATTGATAAAAAGGATGATTAACATACGTTAATCCTATTGACATGTAACATGTGCCAATCAGGCGCTTTTTAAATTGATCTTGGACTACTCAATTATATCTGTCGTCAATAGCACAGCCTCCTTTCTTGATTATTAAAACTTAAAACACGTTTAAAACTTAACAGCTGAGATCAGAGGCAAAAAAAAATCCCGCCATGCGGGATTTTTTTATAAATCAGTAAAAAGGCTTATTGAAATTTCTTTGCATCTTCTAAAAATTTGGCTAAACCAATATCAGTTAGGGGATGTTTTAATAAACCAAGAATCGGCTCAAGGGGCGATGTAATTACATGTGCTCCCAATTCCGCAGCACGGATAATATGATTGGAGTTGCGAATAGAAGCTGCGAGTATCTGCGTTTCATATCCCTGTATTTCATATATCCGGGCAATTTGAGCAATCAGCTCCATACCATCCCAACCACTGTCGTCAATACGGCCGATAAATGGTGAAATATATCTTGCACCGGCTTTGGCAGCAAGAATTGCCTGCCCAGCCGAAAAACATAAAGTGCAGTTTGTGGCAATACCGTTATCTGTAAACCATTTTATCGCTTTAACTCCATCCTTAATCATTGGCACTTTCACCACTATATTTTTATGAATGGCAGCAAGCTTCTTTCCCTCTTCAACAATATCTTCAAATTTGGTTGAAACAACCTCGGCGCTTATATCACCGTCAACCATTTCACATATGGTTTTGTAATGTTGTGTAACTGCTTCCTGGCCTTTTATGCCTTCTTTTGCCATTAATGACGGGTTGGTGGTAACGCCATCTAAAATACCAAGATCGTGTGCTTCTTTAATTTGTGCGAGATTAGCTGTGTCAATAAAAAATTTCATGCCCTGACCCTAAAGGGTGTTTATTTGATTGTGAGAGAAACCTGAATATTTGTATCCCCCCTTCAGGGGATGGGGGCAAAAAAAAGGCAGGCTGATTACATCGCACCGCTACAACCGCCTACTCTTGCTGCCTTCCGGCCCTGGGAGGGTTCAGCAGGAGCTGGTCGTGTAAGACCTGCCGGGCGCAAATGTAATGGAAAAATGATAAAAGAAAATTATTGTGGTGTTAAGTTGCGGCTGTTTATTGTTACTGCACTAACCAACTGGTCCGCCCTGTCACTTAATGAACGATAATAGACTAAAATTGTATACGTATTTTCTGTTTCCGAAAAATTTCCTTCTGTATCGGATGTTTGGGCTCTATTCAACTTATCATTCAACAGCCTGGAGACATAAGTATAATAATAATAGCCATTCTTTAATAAAAGAGTCTTCTCAAATACCGCCTTATTGGCGTTGTAATCCATTTCGCAAAGTGCATTATCGCAATTACCTGTTGCCAGCTCTCCTATTATGTATACTTTTTTATTAGCGAATTCATTAGCATTTTGCGGTACAAACGTAAAGTGTACATTGGCATATTCACCCTGCCACCAGGGATTATTTACATCTGTAGTGCTTACCTCATACGTACCGTTCAGATCGTAATAACTTACATATCGGATACCTGTGCGTTGCATATCGGGCTTTAGCCAAACATTAAATGGTTGTGTTTTTACATCTACGCTGTCTACACGTTCGCTTTGAAAACGAAAGCTTTTAAGATCAACCCAGCGGTATGGCCTCCCACCGGCAAAAACCAGGCTTGTTTCATTGTTATATTCATAAAGATTGTTACGCATAAAAGTTGGCTGAATTTCCATTACAGCATTATCCCACCTGAAATTTTGCAACACAACAACCTTTAATTGCTGCTGTGGATTTATAATGTTTAGCTTTGATTTATCAACGGTAAACTGCAGTTTTTGATAGGTGCGGAATAGTTGCGTATTAAAAGGTTGTGTAATTTTTGCGCCCACGGGAATAATGTCATTCAATACTAAAACACGCCGGGTAAAAGCAAGCTTTGAAGTATCACCGTTTAAATAAACTTTCAGCAAATAATTACCGCTTATTTTAGGCATACAGCTTTGTTCAGGAAGCAGTGCCTGATAATGTACATATTTCGTTTTTGCAACAGATGAATTACGGTATTGCATAAACTTACCCTGCGTAAAACCCTGCAGGTAATCAAACGGACTTAAATTGGCTGATGTCCAGTCAGCATTGCATAAAACGTATGTATAGTTATAGTTTTTTACGCTGCCATTTAAATCATCAAAATGCAGTTCCATCATATTGGATGCGTTCAGTTTAATGATGGGGTAAACATCCTGGTTACCGGTAACAAACAATTTCACCGTATGGATGTTAGGCATATAGATCTTATCGGGTTGCTGGGCAGAAAGATTAAAAAAGAAAAGCAGGTTCAGAACAATACTTAAGACAACATTCTTCATTAGCTAATAATTGATTTCAAATGTAGGATAAGTAATATTGAGTTAAGTTTATAAATACTTAATGTTCTTTCTTTTTGACATACTTTAAATCGATCTGCCAGGGATATCCATTCTACTGCAAGGTCAGCCTTCTGCCTGAACAACACAATTGATCACAAGCAATGGACAAAGCCCATGAATATCAATTTCATTTTTTTCAATCCAACCGGAGGAGACTTTTTTTACAGATAAAGAATACCAGTTTCCTACAGGTAATCCTGCATTTCAATTTGTGAATAAGCGCATTTGGCAAAACCTCGTCGATAGCATTGCGGGTAAATTATCCGGATCACCCAATGTTAAAAGGCAGCACAGGTTGAACAATCTTTCAGGGCCGAAAGATAATAATCAAAAAATATCACTGTATGATAAGGGATGCGTAAAAATTCTTTTCGTTGTACCAAACTTCATCAGGACAATATCAATAATGGATCTAAGCATATCAATAACTGCGGCAAAATTCTTCCATAAAGTATTTTGAAAGATATTGTTCATTGACGATACCTTGATTTTTTCAACATGATTCTTTTCACCATTATATCCTTTGGTTTAACCAAATTAAATCCTGTTACTTCATTGCCTCTAATTCTTTCTGCATGCGAAACATTTCATCACGCAGTTTTGCGGCTTCCATAAAATCAAGATCGCGGGCTGCCTTTTCCATTTCTTTTTTAATCTTGCTGATAGCTTTTTCCATTTGCGGAATGGTTTTGTAGGCAACCTGTTCTTCGGCAGCAGAGGTTGTAACAATATCCTGGTCGCCCTGTATGGCATAAGGGCTCTTTGCATCGAAGCCTTTTATGTCAAGCACAGATGTTTGCGCAAATACATTTTCTTTTGTCTTGGTAATTGTACGCGGTGTTATGTTGTGTTCCGTATTATATGCAACCTGCTTTTCCCTGCGGCGGTTGGTCTCATCAATTGTTTTCTGCATGCTTTCGGTAATGGTGTCTGCATAAAAAATCACAAGACCGTCTACATTGCGTGCGGCACGCCCTGCTGTTTGTGTAAGCGATCTTTCATTGCGCAGGAAACCTTCTTTATCTGCATCGAGGATGGCAACGAGGGAAACTTCAGGAAGGTCGAGGCCTTCACGTAAAAGATTAACACCAACCAACACATCTATTTCGCCAAGCCGCAATTGCCTTAAAATCTCAACGCGCTCCAGCGTATCAACATCACTGTGTATATACTTTGATTTTATACTGATGCGCTGCAGGTATTTATCCATCTCTTCCGCCATGCGCTTGGTTAATGTTGTAACCAGTACACGGTCGCCTTTTTTAACGCGCTTGTCAATCTCATCAAGCAAATCATCGATCTGGTTTACCGACGGCCTTATTTCAATTGGCGGTTCCAATAAACCTGTCGGACGAACAACCTGTTCAACCACAACACCGCCACATTTTTCCAGTTCATAATCTCCGGGTGTTGCGCTTACAAAAACAGTTTGTGCTGTCATGTTTTCAAACTCATGAAAATTTAAAGGACGATTGTCTAAGGCACTGGGCAAACGAAAACCATATTCAACCAATATCAATTTTCGGCTTCTGTCGCCGCCATACATGCCTGCAATTTGCGGCACGGTCTGGTGGCTTTCGTCAATTATGGTAAGGAAATCTTTCGGAAAATAATCCAGCAGGCAAAAAGGCCTTGTACCGGGTTGGCGCCGATCGAAGAACCTTGAATAATTTTCAATACCATTACAAAATCCAAGTTCACGAATCATTTCGAGATCGTACTCTACCCGTTCTTTTAAACGCTGCGCTTCAATTAACTTACTAATGCTTTTGAAATATTCGGTTTGCAAACGCATCTCATCCTGTATCTCGTATAAAATTGTTTGCAGCATATCTTTCGGAGCAAGGTATAAGTTAGCCGGAAAAATGGCTGCGTTATCAACCTTCATCATTCTTTTGCTCGTCTGCACATCAATGGTTTCTATATCTTCAATCTCATCACCAAAAAAAGTGATGCGATAACCATAATCAACATAGGGAAGATTGATATCAACCGTATCTCCTTTAACGCGAAAAGTGCCACGTTTAAATTCAACCTGCGTTCTGTTATATAAGCTGTTTACCAATGAATGCAAAAAACCCTGACGTGAAATGGTTTGGCCTTTTGCTATACGTACAATGCCGTTTTCAAAATCAGTTGGATTGCCAATTCCATAAATACAACTTACACTTGCCACAACAATGATATCGCGACGACCGGTCAGCAATTCGCTTGTTGCCTGCAAACGAAGTTTATCCAACTCTTCATTAATGCTTAAATCTTTTTCAATATAAACATCACTTACCGGCATGTATGCTTCGGGCTGGTAATAATCGTAGTAACTAACAAAATAACCAACGGCATTGTCAGGAAAGAATTGTTTGAACTCACCGTAAAGCTGAGCAACCAACGTTTTGTTATGTGTTAATACAAGTGTTGGCCGTTGAACATTCTGAATAACATTGGCCATGGTGAAAGTTTTACCGCTGCCTGTTACGCCTAGTAACGTTTGATATTGTTCACCGCTGTTTATTCCATCTGTTAATTGTTGTATTGCTTCCGGTTGATCGCCGCCGGGTGTATAAGGTGCAACTAATCTAAAAGGCATGCTGCTAAGTTATAAAGTAAAAAATATTTTTCTTTTCATATTACAGATTTAAGAGCATTATAAATTATTCCATGTATTACACATCGTATTTCAATAGCTTATACCTTATAATAATTAAACGAACTATAAAGTCTTTCCAAACAAACTGTTTACGAATCTCTAAAAGACGGCATTTTGTAAAACTGGCAAAGTAGTTGTATATACATGCCCGCTAAACTTTTAATAACTAAAAAACATTTAACTATGAAGAAGTTCCTTTTTTCAGCAACAGTAATTATGGGCGCAATGGGAATAGCAGTAGCAAGCACTAATAACGCAAGCGCTAAACTTCCCACAGATCATAAAACATATATCGTAAAAGATACGGTGCCCAGCGATACTACAAAACCTAAAGATTCTACGCTGTTATTAAAATAAACAGCTAAGGTTTTAGTACTAAAATGATTAAATTTTGGTAATCGTGCATGCAAAGCTTTTATAAATTATTATAAGAGCTTTGCTTTTTTATTTAATCCATACGCTTCACAATATCACATAGCGCTAACTCTTGAACCAGCCACGTTTTTTAAACACGTAAATCATCCATAGAGGAATTAAAAGCATAAGGGATACGGCGATCCAGAAACCGTATTGGTTATGTATATAGGGGATGCTTTGAAAATTCATACCAAATATGCCGCCGATAACCGTTGCCGGCGCTAACAGGCAAGTAACTATTGCCATTACCTTCATTACTTCATTCAACCGCAGGTTTACTTTGCTGAGGTATAAATCCTGGAGGCTCATCATTATGTCACGATAGTTTTCAACCAGGTCATTTGCCTGAACAATGTGGTCATATACGTCTTTAAAATACCTGAGGGTTTTATCGTTGAGCAAATCATTGTCACTGCGCATAAAACCATTTATTACTTCCCGCACGGGGCTAACATTACGTTTCAAAATAATCAACTCTTTACGCAGGTTGTTTATCAATGCAAGTGAGCGTGTGTCTCCACGCCTTATTATATCTTCTTCAAGTGTTTCAATATGCTCGCCAAGTTGTTCAAGTACGGTGTAATAATTATCTACAATTATGTCTATAAGCGAATAACAGAGGTAGTCAGCGCCCGCAATTCTCAACTTGCTGCCACTTACTTTCAGCTTATCTCTTATCGGATCAAACACATCACGATTCGCTTCTTCCTGGAAACTTAAAACAAAGTCTTTTCCCAAAACAATACTCACCTGTTCTAATTCAATGCAATTGGCTGTTGGGTTATAATAAAGTATGTTCAGGAGGCAAAATAAAATATTATCCAGCTCATCCATTTTAGGGCGCTGGCCAAAACTTAATATGTCCTCAACAAGCAAAGGATGCACGTTATATTCTTTACATATAATTTCAACATCATCCTTTCTTAACCCATCAATATTTATCCATGTTATGCGCCCATTATTTTTGAATTTTTTACAGGCCTGAACACTGTTGTACTCAAGATGGCTTACCGATTCCGGGTTGTAATCGTACACATCAATTTCTATCTCGTTCGGCTCGGGGCGCGCCGGCCGGCTTGCAGGGTTAAAGCGCAATACTTTGCCGGCATTGCCGGAATTGAATACGGGAATGAATTTTTGCAGATAATTCTTTGCAATTGACATGCTAATGCTTATAAAGATGAAAATTACACTATTTAAAAACGGCCATAATTATTTTGTTTACCCGCAATAAAATCATGCATGGCGCCGGCACCTCCACTGTTTCGTTTGATTGTGGTACACTGCGCTATGTTGCACTTCTTTCATACAATCTTAGTAAATAATTCAAACAGATTTTAAATTCCATTGCAGCCGAAATAAAATTTATTAACAACCGTTGATAAATGCAGCAGGCAAATTTATGATAGTATTATTTTGCTTTTAAATCTCAATCGGGTGCTTAAGCCTTATTTTAAAAGAAAACATGTTGAAGCCGGATGTGATGAAGCAGGCAGAGGCTGTTTTGCCGGCCCGGTTTGCGCCGCAGCTGTTATATTACCAAAAAGCTTTTATCATCCTGAATTGAATGACAGTAAACAATTGACTGCGGAGCAGCGTGAAATATTGCGCGTTTACATTGAAAAGAAAGCTTTGTATTATGCTGTAGCCATGATCGACAATGATGAAATTGATACCATCAACATTTTGCGTGCATCATTTAAGGCCATGCATTTGGCATTGGAGCAATTGCCGGTTGAACCTGCGTTGATACTGGTTGATGGTAACCGTTTTACCGCATGGAAAAATGTACAACACCAATGCATTATAAAGGGTGACGGCATTTATGCAAGTATTGCTGCTGCAAGTGTTCTTGCTAAAACATACCGTGATAGATTTATGCGGCAGTTGCATAACGAATTTCCGCATTATAACTGGGCACAAAATAAAGGTTACGGCACCCCTGAACACCGGCGCGCTATTGAAGAACACGGCTTGTGTAAATATCATCGAAAAAGTTTTAACATACTTTCTGCGCAGCTTGAAATTAATTACGAAACAGAAGAAGAGATGATTTGATCTCATGAAAAAAATTCTGCCCTTCGCCTGTTTATTATGTTTTCTCCTAGCATCTTGCGGCAAGTACCTTACTGAAACCGGTAACGCCTCTTATTATGCCGATAAGTTTGTGAACAGGCCAATGGCAAACGGCAAAAAATTCAGCCAGCATAAATTAACGGCTGCTCATAAAACCCTGCCGTTGGGTACAAAAGTCAAGGTGATTAATCTTAGCAACCATCAAAGCGTAAAAGTGCGCATTACTGACCGTGGTCCTTTTATACAAGGCAGAATAATCGACCTTAGTAAAAAAGCCGCAAAAAGAATTGATATGATAAATACGGGTGTTGTTCCTATAGAATTGAAGTATAAAAAAAGAAAGTAATTATTGAACGTTTAGGAGTTTAGAAATTTCAATGTTCGCAAGTTATTTTTTGGGTTTGTTGCCTTTAGTTAAAGCTTAATTATGCTCAAACCCTTGATTCCTGGACAAGCAACACGCAGGGCGAACTAGTTGAACTTATACTTCGGCAACCGCACTGTCAAACACTTTACCTCTTTCTGTTTTAAGCATGCGGGAAGGGTATTTACTTATGACTATAAAGTCGTGTGTTGCCATTATAATTGAAGTGCCATAGTCTTTACAAATGTTTACAAGCAATTGCATTATCTCATCGCTGGTTTCAGGATCGAGATTGCCGGTAGGTTCATCTGCAAGAATAAGCTTGGGTGAATTAAGCAATGCCCTGGCAATATCAACACGTTGCTGTTCGCCACCGCTTAATTCATACGTCATTTTAAAACCTTTGCTTTTTAAGCCAACCTTATCAAGTACATCGGCAATCTTTTCCTCGATCAGTTTGTCATCTTTCCAACCGGTAGCTTTTAAAACAAAGCGCAGGTTCTCATTTACATTCCTGTCTGTAAGCAACTGGAAATCCTGGAAAACCACTCCAAGATTACGGCGCAGGAAAGGTACTTTTTTCCAGTTCATCTGCCGAAGGTCATATCCTGCAACAGATGCATCACCTTCTTTCAACGGCAGTTCTCCGTACAAGGTTTTTAAAAGGCTGCTTTTGCCTGTTCCTGTTTTTCCAACGAGGTAAACGAACTCGCCACGTTCAATGGTAAAATTTACATCACTTAAAATAAGATTGTCACCTTGGTATATATTAGCATTCTTTACAGTAACTACTGGCTCAAACATCGAATTTATATTTTTAAAATGGCAGTTTAATTTTTTTAACGGCGTCAAAAATAGAAATAAAAAAGTAAACGGTTTCCAGGCAGAGTTCAGGTCTTAATAAAACATTAACTAAAAAAATAGTTGTTCAACTAAATACTTAGTTTTAGTTTTGACTAAATTTTTAGTTATAAACATTTGCATGAAAACATTAACGAAGGCCGAAGAACAGGTTATGCAGGCTGTATGGAAAATAGAAAAAGGCTTTTTAAAAGACATTGTGGAGGCAATGCCAAATCCAAAGCCACATTCCAATACTGTTGCTACGCTTTTAAAAATTCTGATTGATAAAAAATTTATAACCACAACCACTTTTGGAAGAATTAATGAATACGCGCCTGTGATATCGAAGCAGGCTTATTCAAAAAATACTATGAGCAGCCTGGTTAAGGGATATTTCGGGGGTTCCTTCAGTAAGGCGGTATCCTTTTTAGTAGAGCAAAACAAATTAAGCGTAGAAGAACTTGAATTATTACTTCAACAATTAAAAAACAAATAGCATGCTGCAACAATTAAGTATTTACCTCCTGAAAGTTACAATCATAAGCAGCCTTCTTTTTTTCTATTATCATATTGCCTTGCGTAATAAGCGTTTTCACTATTATAACAGGTTTTATCTTTTGATGGCTGTTGTTATAAGTACTGTATTGCCTTTGCTTAAGTTGCAATGGTTTACTTTCATCAGTAATTCAAATCAAACCATACATCTTTATAAAATTATTTATGGTGACGTTGAAAATGAAGTTGCGGTTTATAATGCTGCATTAAGCTGGCAAAAGGTGACGCTGTACTCTTTGGTTGCCATCAGCATTTTGTTACTCCTGTTTTTATGCACACGCTTAATTAAGCTTGGCCTGTTAAAAAAAAGATACCCGGTTCAGCAATTCACAGAATTCGACTTCATCAACACAGATATTTCATCAGCGCCTTTTTCATTTCTGAAAAATATCTTCTGGAGAAATGATATCAATCTGGAAGAAGAAACCGGCAAGCAAATATTGCAGCATGAAATAACACACATCCGGCAAAAGCATTCGTGGGATAAATTATTTATGCAGTATATTATGTGTTTTTACTGGATGAACCCCTTCTTTCATTTTGTAAAAAAAGAACTTTATTTAATACATGAATTTATTGCTGATGAAGAAGCCGTTAAACATGCTGATGCAGATGCCCTTGCCAAAATGTTATTAACGGCACAATTTGGAAAATTTAATTTTTTACCCGGCCAATCCATATTCTACTCATCCATTAAAAGAAGATTAACTATGCTTACCACTTCAAAAAAACCTCAATTGAGTTATGTAAGAAGATTAATGCTACTGCCTTTGATCACTGCGCTTGTATGCCTGTTTGCATTTACCATTAAAACAAGAAATGCAGAAGAACGTATAACCACCGGCGCATTAGCAAAACCGTTTGTGCTGGTTGTTGATGCAGGCCATGGCGGGCAGGACAATGGCGCTGTCAGCCATGGTGTAAAAGAGAAAGATGCGGCGTTGAAAATTGCACAGAGGATTAAAGCGCTTTCTTCACAATATCAAATTGATGTAATACTTACCCGGAGCAGCGACGTGTTTATGAGCCCAAAGGAAAAATCAGATTTTGCAAATACACAGAATGCAGATGCTTTTATTTCGCTTCATGCAAATGCTGATGAAACAAAACAATCTTTATCAGGTTTTGAAGTAGTATTATCTCCGGACAATGAAAAGTTTAACGAGCAAAACAGGTTGTTAGGCTCTGCCATTCTTCAAACCATAAGCAAAGATTTCGATGCAGTTTCATCTTTGCGAACGAATAAAAGCGGTATATGGGTTTTAAAGAACAGCAGAATTCCTTCGGCATTAATTGAATGTGGTTACATCACCAATAAAACGGATGCTGATAATTTGAAAGATGATGCAAAAATTGAATTAATGGCAAAAAATATTTTGCAGGCAGTTGTCATGTATGCAGGCAGTACGGCTGATAAATCAAAAGTTTACCAATCGGAAACAGATACTGTTCCTGTTGAAATCGTTAACGTGCCTGCAGATAAACAGCCTTTGTATATTGTTGATGGCAAACCGTTTTCTGAATCAGATGTCAAACAAATAGCGTCTGAAAATATCGAAAGCATTAATGTGCTGAAAGATTCAGTTTCTCTTGCGATATATGGATATAAAGCAAAGAATGGCGTAGTGTTGATTGCCCTAGAGCCGTCCAAGCCGGAGAACAAATCTTTATATGTGCTGGATGAAAAGATCGTTTCCAAGGAAGAGGTTGATAAGATCGATCCGAATACGATAGAATCTGTAAATGTTTTAAAAGATAAGCCTGCAACAGATAAATATGGAGATAAAGGTAAAAATGGTGTTGTTGAAATTTCTTTAAAAAAGAGTGTCACAATAACCAAACTTACCGATGAAATGTTGTATGTGTTGGATGGAAAATTTATCCCCAAAGACAAGTTTGATAAAATCAATCATAAAGAAATTGAATCCATCAATGTTTTAAAGGATAAGCCTGCAACAGATAAATATGGCGATAAAGGAAAGAATGGCGTTGTTGAAATAACATTAAAGAAAACAGGCGCTTAACGCTTTATTCGCTTCTATAAACGGGCGATAAAAAATTGCTGTTGCTTATAAAGGCGATATATTTTCCGTCAGTGCTCCAATTGGGTGTGTTCATGGTTCCCTGGCCTCCATATACAGCGGCAATAACTTTTGCATCGCCTCCATCAACAGGCATAAGTCTTATATAAACATGTTTATAAAAGGGATGTTCCTCCGGGTTAACCTCTTTCCCAAATGAAATAAAAAGGATCCATTTACCATCAGGCGAAATATGCGGAAACCAGTTATTAAATTCATCATTAGTTAACTGTTCCGGGTTGCTTCCATCTGCATGCATACGCCATATTTGCATGTTGCCGCTGCGTGTAGAATTAAAATAAATGTATTTGCCATCAGGAGAATATTCAGGACCATCATCCAGCCCTTTGGCTGTTGTTAACTGCTTTTCTTTGCCGCTTCCATCTGAGGCAGTTGTATAGATGTCAAATTCATGGTTGCGCTGGCCTGTAAATACAAGTGTTTTTCCGTCAGGGCTCCATCCATGTAAATAAGAGGGGCCTACTTTTGTAATTGTTTTTGGTTCACCACCGTCAATTGAAACAGTATAAATGTTCGAAACATTATCACCATTTTTGCCACTGCTTAAACCAAGCATTTTGCCATCAAAAGAAAGCACATGATCGTTATTATTTTCTTTAACTGAACCTGTATTCAATACAGTTGGCTTGCCTGTGGCAAGATCAAACTTATAAATCAAACCTTCGCTATTATACAATAAGGCTTTGCCATCTTTCAGCCAGTTAGGTGCCTGTATCGATCTTGATGACTGGTATATAATTTTACTTCGGCCGGTTTCTATATCTAACAACTCTAACTGACTGCCCAGATATTCCTTGTATTGCACCAGTGTAGGTGGGGCAGGCTTCACTATACGAACGTTATAAAACACGGCTTTTTCGCTTACTGATGGGTTATGTGAGCAAACAAACAGTCCTGCATAAACCTTGTCACCTAAATCAAGCTGAATACTGTCTTCACTAAAAATTTCGCCCTTATGCGCCACAGACATGATATACATATTACCACGCCTTTCCAATTGTATAACTTCTGCACCGGTAAGCTTTGCTCTTACCTCTTTCATACTATCATTATTGCTTTCCCTGTACTGAAGTGAAGTAAGGCCATCACCATGTACAGCAACGCTTGCGCAGGCTGAAGTACTGTCTAGAGAAGAGCGGATCATCCATCCGAATTTACGATGTGCTTCAACGCCTTTCCCGGTAAAGAAAGCATTGCAACGCAAAATAAAATTACCCTGCATTTGCCTGCATAAATATTGAAAACCATCGTGGTTAAACCAGATATTGTTGCCGGAACCTTCAACCGTGTATTCCTGTTCCTGCGCATCATATGCAGCGCTACCTTTTTTACTATCGCCAATTGTAAACTGGTTTTCAAAAACACCTATAGAATTTTGTGACATAGCATTGCTGGTTATAAGTAAGCAATAAATCAAGCCGATGGATAATTTCATAGCAAATGAATTAAATGAGGGCCAATTTACTTCAAAACATACACAACCCACATAGCTGTTATAATTATAATTGGTTAAGCGTCATAAAGATCACCGTTCATCAAAAAAAATTGTTGTTAACGTTGCTTTTACGAACATAATCGTATATTGCCCTCAGATAAAATATAAGCAATGAATACTACGAAACTTTTAAAACCTACCGACAGCGAACTGGAGATATTGCAGGTTTTATGGGAAAGAGGAGAAGCTACTGTGCGGGAAGTGCATGAAGAACTTCTTACAACAAAAGATTGTGGTTATACTACTACTTTAAAACTGATGCAAATAATGTTTGAAAAAGGTTTGGTTACACGTGATGACAGCAGCCGTACACATATCTACCAGGCTAACATAAGCCGGGAAAAAACGCAGCAGCAACTGGTAAATAAAATGGTTAACACGTTGTTCAGCGGTTCGCATTCTCAATTGGTGATGCAGGCACTCGGTTCACATACGCCAAGTAAAGAGGAGTTGGATGAAATACAACAACTATTAAATAGCTTTAAAAAGTAACTAAGGTGCAGTTAGTCTTACAATCGTCTTTTCTACAGGCATTGGCTTACAGCCTTATTGCAAGTGTATGGCAAATGGCTATATTATGGTTTGCGACGATAGCTTTGCTAAAGGTATTTACATTTTCGGCAGCGCAAAAATTCAGGATTGCATTTACAGCTCAGTTGGGCGGTTTCCTCTGTTTCATTTATACATGTGCATATGCTTATAAATCCGGCACAGGCGACATAATAACAGGTTTGAATGGCCCGGGCTTTATTACAAATTTTAATTCATTTATTAATGTAATAATGCCCTATACCGCAGTCTTATATTTAGGAACCTTATTTTTTAAGTTTATTAAGCTTACTATTGTTTTCAGAAATACATTGGGTTTTAAAAAGTATAATCTGAAAAAGATTGCGGCTGAGCAAAGAATATTTGTACAGCGGATGAGTGAATTGTTTTCAATACACAGGAAAGTAAAAATTTATTTATCAGAAAAGATTGTTTGCCCGCTCACAACAGGTTTTTTTAAGCCGGTGATATTAATTCCTGTCGCAGCAATTAATTGCCTTACCACGCAACAACTTGAGGCCGTAATACTGCATGAACTGGCCCATATAAAACGTGCTGACTATGTTTTATATATTGTTCAGACTATCATTGAAAAAATATTTTTCTTTAATGTTTTTTCAATGATGTTGGGTGACACTATCGAAAGAGAGAGAGAAAATGCATGCGACGATTGGGTTTTACAGTTCCGGTATAATTCAATGCATTATGCAGAAGCATTGTTTAAACTTGGAAGGCTTAAAGCGTTGCCGGTTATGGCAATGCCATTGCAGGGTAAAAAAGAAAATTTATTACTAATGCGTATAAGAAGACTTTTACACAAGCAAAACAGCGATACTTATAACATTCGCCCGGTACTATTAGGTTTAATAAGTTTAATATGCTGCGCCGGATTGTTGACCTCAACGCCTGGCAGTATGCCAAAAGAATTTGCCGGGTTAAATGTAACTACCGCAAATATTGCCCGTAATAATTATGCTTCCAATGTACGGTCGATAGTAAATAATGAGATCATGACAGAGCCATCAGCACCGGTTACAGTACCCCTTACAAAAATTTTTAAACAACCAAAAGCCACTTTGTCTACGGCTTCAATAAGAGAAGAAAAAGTTGCTTTAAAAGCAGAAGACGCAATTGTAAAAGTGCAGGATAATGCTTTAGAGCTTAACCAGCAACATATTTATAATGTGGTGCAGAAATCACTTGATTCTTTGAAACCGCTGATGCCGCAATACACACAGGCGGTTGCTGCCAACATACAGATGAATGCAGAAGCGCTGCAAAAAATTGCATCATATCAGAATTTCAAACAACTTGAGGCTATGCTTGCTGCAAGCAGTGATTCAATTACTGTAAAAGAAAGTGAGGTCACAAAGAACAGTTACAAAAAACTATTAACAATTGAATCGTTTGATAAGAACGGCAATAAACATGTTTACTCTGTGGTTGTTGAACTTTATCAATAAAAAACAGGGAATAAAATAAAATAGCCGGCTGGTAATTGCCGGCTATTTTTTTTTGAAGGTTTCCTGCTTAGATGATCAACATTGCATCTCCATAACTAAAAAACCTGTATTTGTCTTTTATTGCTTTTTTGTAAGCTTCCATCACAAGATCATAACCAGCAAAGGCACAAGCCATGATCAATAAGCTTGTTTTTGGCAAGTGGAAATTTGTTACCAGGCTATCAGCCACATTGAATTTATAAGGGGGGTGAATAAAAATATTTGTCCATCCTTCGCTTGGTTTTAAAAATTGTTGCGCGGTAAAACTTGTTTCCATAGCCCGCATGGTTGTTGTGCCGATAGAACATATGCGGTGATTGGTTTCTTTTGCTTTATTAACTATCTGGCAGCATTCTTCATCAATCCTGTAGTACTCGGCATCCATTTTATGTTTGCTTAAGTCTTCAACTTCAATTGGGCGAAACGTGCCCAGACCTGTATGCAAGGTAAGTTCGGCAAAACGGATACCTTTTATTTCGCAACGCTTTATTAATTCTTTACTGAAGTGGAAACCGGCTGTTGGAGCAGCAACAGCTCCTTCATTTTTAGCATATACGGTTTGGTAGCGTTCTTTATCTTCTTCATCCGGCTTACGTTTGATGTATTTAGGCAAAGGTGTTTCACCTAAAAATTCAAGCATATTACGAAAACTCTGATCGTCTCCTTCCCATAAAAAACGAATGGTTCGGCCGCGGCTTGTTGTATTATCAATTACTTCGGCAACCATCTCATCATTTTCTCCAAAATATAATTTATTGCCCACGCGAATTTTTCTGGCGGGATCAACAATTACATCCCAAAGACGGTTTGGTTTGTTTAATTCACGCAATAAGAAAACTTCAATGCGAGCGCCGGTTTTTTCTTTACGGCCATACATGCGTGCAGGGAAAACCTTTGTGTTATTAACTACAAAAACGTCTTTATCATCGAAGTAATCAAGAATGTCTTTAAAATGTTTGTTCTCGAGTTGGCCGGTGTTGCGGTGAACAACCATCATGCGGCTGTCTTCGCGGCGCTTTGTGGGGTTTTGGGCAATAAGATTAAGTGGAAGATCAAAACGGAATTGGGAAAGTTTCATTTGAATGTAATTTGTTTTTTGTGCAGATAATACCGGGTTTATTATCTGGCTTATTTCCTGGTACTTTACTTGCAATGCAACATTCAAACCGCTTCCGCCTTACGGGGCGGTTAAAACGCACACTTTTTTTTAAATAAAGGCTGCAAAGGTAATTCAAAAGTTTCATCGTAAGCATTTTTAGCAAAATTATTGTTTCAATTTTGATTTAAAAATGATTGAGCCAATTTCCGTTGGCCAAATAAAAGTCGCTTGTTAGAGGCTTATTATAAAAGGGTAAGGCCTGGAATGTTTTACTCGCATATTAAAAGTCTGTTTAGTATCTCCCTATCGATTGTTTTTGTACAATACGTCTAAAAGTTTTTCACAGTAATGTTTCCATCAGCATGGCCGGTTATTATTTTAGTTGTCATGCCAATGAATAAACCTGTTTCAACTACACCGGGTAGTAGGTGCAGCTCAGTGTTCAATTGTGAAGGGTTTTGTATTCTATCGAAATAACAATCAAGTATATAATGCTTGTGATCCGTCAAAAAAACTTTTCCCTCTTTCTCTCTTCGGTTTGTTTTGATATTATATAATCTTTCAATTTTTTGTTGTACCTGCTTCCATCCGAAAGTAACTACCTCAACCGGCAACGGGAAAGCGCCCAGGGTTTGCACATTCTTTTTCTCGTCAACAATAATTATTAATTCATCAGCAGCAGACTCAACAATTTTTTCCTGGAGTAAGGCGCCGCCACCGCCTTTTATTAAATTTCCTTTTTCGTCAGCTTCATCAGCACCATCTATTGCCAGTTGTAATCTTTCAACATCGTCAAGCGACACAAAATTCATTCCTTCTCCCTTTAGTATATCCTGCGTTTGAAGTGATGTACATACAGCAGTGAAATTTAAGCCCTGCTGTTTGCGTTTCCCCAACTCCTTCAAAAGAAAATATACGGTACTTCCGGTACCTAAGCCAATCAGCATATCCTGTTTAACAAGGTCGGCGGCATATACGCCGAGCCCTTGCTTTATTTCATCTTGTGTAAGCATGACGTAAATATAAGCATGAAGTGAAATGTGCTAAACAGATGAGAAGACATCATCCATAAAATATATTTAACAGCCAAAAGTTCTGCTATGTATTAATGTATCAATTCTGCCATGAAATTACAATGATGTTAACCTTGCGTTTTGTTTTCTATTAACATCTTTAGGGTAGCCATGTTCGTAATTTTAGTAAAACAAAACTCATGAAAAATATTTTTGCCATTTTGTTTTGTATGATGACGTTAACGTCCTGTGGTCAGGCTAACAAGGCTTTGAAGCAGAATGCAGATCATCTTCCTGCAAATGAATTAAAGAATTATAATGTTGCAACTTTTGCTGCCGGTTGTTTCTGGCACGAAGAAGCTTTGTTTGAAAGTGTTAATGGTGTGAAAGAGGCGATATCAGGTTATGCGGGTGGCAAAACTTCAAATCCAACATATGAATCTGTGGAGACAGGAACAACCGGCCATGCAGAAACAGTAAACGTTTATTATGATCCCAAAGCTGTAAGTTTTGAAACGCTGGTAAAAATCTATCTTTCCGGGCAGGATCCAACACAGGTAAACGGTCAGGGCCATGATCTCGGTACGCAATACCGTTCAATTGCGTTTTACCGCAACAGCAACGAAAAAACCATTATTGAAGGTCAAATAAAATCATTAAGTCAGTCTGGGAAATACAAGAAACCAATAGCAGTCCAGGTTATGCCCTTTATAAAATTTTGGGAGGCGGAAAATTATCACCAGGATTTTATTGAACACAATCCCGATAATACCTATGTGCAGTATGTTTCCATTCCGGAGATAAAGGATGTACAGAAGCAATACCCGCAGCTAATGAAACCCGATCATATTTTTTAAAAATCCTGATTCAGGCAGCTTTGCAAAAACATGTTAGCAATAACCATAAATAAAAAACCACTTCATATTGAAGTGGCTTTTTATTATAATATTAGAGTATTAGTCCTCTACTTTTACCTTACCCTTGCTTTTAGCGATTACTTCTTCAGCAATGTTAGCCGGCGCAGGAGCATAGTGTGAAAACTCCATCGTTGAAGTTGCACGCCCGGATGATAATGAACGCAATTGGGTTACATAGCCAAACATTTCACTTAAAGGAACCTTAGCTTTAATTACCTGGGCATTACCACGGCTGTCCATACCTTCCAGTAAGCCGCGGCGACGATTAAGGTCACCGGTTACATCACCCATATATTGATCAGGAGTAACAACTTCTACTTTCATAATTGGTTCAAGTAAAACAGGCTTAGCTTTTTTACCTGCTTCACGAAAACCAGCTTTAGCGCAAAGTTCGAAGCTCATTGAATCAGAGTCCACTGCATGGAAACTACCGTCAAACACACGCACCTTCATACTTTCCATCGGGTACGCGGCAAGAACGCCTGTGCTCATTGAACTTTCAAAACCTTTTTGTATCGCAGGAACAAATTCACGTGGAATAGAGCCACCGAAAATGCTGTTTACAAACTGGAAAGATTTTCCTGAATTTTCTTTTACCCACTCTTCATCGGCGGGGCCGATTTCGAATTGTATATCCGCGAATTTACCACGGCCACCTGTTTGCTTTTTGAGTACTTCGCGGTGTTCAATTGCCTTGGTAAATGCTTCTTTATATGCCACCTGCGGATTACCCTGATTTACTTCCACCTTGAATTCACGCTTCATACGATCAACAATAATTTCCAGGTGTAATTCACCCATGCCGGAAAGAATAGTCTGACCCGTATCTTCATCTGTCTTCACACGCAATGTGGGATCTTCTTCAACAAGTTTTGAAATGGCCAATCCCATTTTGTCTACATCAGCCTGTGTTTTAGGTTCAACTGCCACAGAAATTACGGGCTCAGGGATGAACATATTTTCCAACACAATAGGATTGTTTTCATCGCAAAGCGTATCACCTGTTTTAATTTCCTTAAAGCCTACGGCGGCGCCAATATCACCCGCCTCAATAAATTCAATCGGGTTCTGTTTATTGGCAAACATTTTCATGATACGGCTAATACGCTCGTTTTTTCCACTGCGCATATTCTTCACGTAAGAACCTGCATCTAAATGACCGCTATAACAACGGAAGAACGCCAGGCGACCAACAAAAGGATCCGTCATAATTTTAAATGCCAAGGCTGAAAAAGGAGCTTTGGGATCTGCTTTGCGGGTAATTTCCTGGCCTGTATCAGGGTTTGTACCTATTGTATCCGGAAGGTCTAGAGGAGATGGCAGATAGCGACAAACGGCATCCAAAGCAGTTTGCACACCTTTATTTTTGAATGAAGAACCGCACATCATTGGTACAATGCTAAGATCAATTGTTGCTTTACGGATCGCTTCATGCACTTCAGCTTCCGAAATCGTATCGGGGTCATCAAAAAACTTCTCTAATAACTTTTCGTCATATTCAGCCACCGCTTCAATTAACTGACCTCTCCAATAGTCAACTTCCTCTTTCATATCTTCAGGAATAGGTATCTCTTTATAAGTCATACCTTCAGTAGCATCATCCCAAACTATTCCTTTCATCTGGATTAAGTCAACAACACCTTTAAAATTATCTTCAGCCCCTATGGGTAATTGAAGAGGTACGCTTTTTGCGCCAAGCATCTCTTTTACTTGCGCTACAACGTTTAAAAAATCTGCACCGGCGCGATCCATTTTATTTACAAAACCAATACGGGGAACACCATAACGATTCGCCTGGCGCCAAACAGTTTCGCTTTGAGGCTCGACACCATCAACAGCAGAAAAAAGTGCGATCAGGCCATCGAGTACACGCATAGAACGTTCCACTTCAACAGTAAAATCCACGTGGCCGGGAGTATCTATAATATTAAAGTAATATTTTTTGGTATCAGAAGTTGCTTTACCCTGCAGTGTTGGAAAATTCCATTGACAGCTAACAGCAGCTGAGGTAATAGTAATACCCCTTTCCTTTTCCTGCTCCATCCAGTCAGTGGTTGCTGCGCCTTCGTGCACTTCACCAATGCGGTGAATCATGCCTGTATAACGAAGAATGCGCTCAGTGGTTGTGGTTTTACCGGCGTCGATATGAGCAGCAATCCCGAAATTTCGTTGTAATTTTAAATCGGCCATATACGTTGTTATTATTAATTAGCTTTAGGTATAACTATCTATATTTTATTATTTACCTAAAAAGATAATTAATTCCCTAAATTTTTTGAGCCGCAAAGGTAATAGTTTTTGGGTTGCTGAGAGTGTTTTAAAGGTTAATTAATTACAATAAAAAAGCCGCTGAATTCAGCGGCTTTTTCATTTTGAAAATATTTATTATCCTTTTCTAAGATTTGGATGAGGAGCAGGAACTGTATTAGGACCTTCTTCAGTTGTAGGCACTAAATCAACAGTTGTACCGGAACCTTCTGTTCCATAAGTAAATATTACACGGCTTTCAGAGATACCTTTCTGTTCAGTAAGGTAAGTCTTAATTGCATTTACATGATCCCAGCTAAGTTGTTGTGCTCTCTTATCAGAAGCGCCATAACCAACCAGTTTAACCTTACAATTAGGATTAGCCTGTAATTGACCAGCAACATTATCAAGTAAAGATTTAGCTGTGCTGCTTAAAGCTGCGCTACCGCTCTTGAACTGTACGCTTGGTAAGCTACCGATGCCGCAGGTAGGAGGTGCAGCAACAAGGTTCTTGCAGCATTCAGGTTCTGGGCAAGTACCCACGCCATCAGCGTTAACAGGGAAACAATTTGCAGGAGTAAGTTTTTCTTTATCACGGCAATCAGGAACACCATCACCATCTGTGTCCAAACTTACACCTTTAACATCAACTGCACAACCGGCCGGAGTGCTTGGCTCCATATCAAACTGATCAGTTACACCATCACCATCGGCATCAGGTAAAACAACCGGAGGAAGCTTCATGTGCTTTGGAGTTGCCACTTCGTTGTAAAGATAGTTGTTAGGATTAACCCACCATAATGGTTCTGTATGCGTAGCAGGATTGCCGAGATCAAAGCTGATTTTAGCAGTTGAGAAAGCAAATTTATCTGCACCGCCTCTAACACCACGAACTTCATTAATGTAACCATCCAACATATCAATACCTGTAATCGGAGCAACTATTCTTTCTTCAACTCCGAATTTTATCCTGGAACTGATTCTAAAATCTATACCTGCACCGAATGCAAAGTTGTGATACAATGCCTGATTTTTATTTCCATTATCATCTTCATGAAATGTGCTGATCAGCTTGTTATTTTCTTTTTCATAAAGATCAAAGCGCACAGGTCCTGTTGCAGAGAAAACTCCATCGTCAGCATTTCCTGCTGCAATCTGAGATGCAGCTATACTATAACCAGCAAAAACATAATAATTCACTTTTGGATTTCCTCTGTAAGAGCTAAGCGTGTTTAAAGACGCAATCAAATCCAAATTAACCATGTGTGTTACATTGGAAGTATAAGGTATGTATGTGTTGCCGCTTTCAGGGTAGTGAGGTATTTTTTGAATGCTACCAACCCAACCTAAACGGGTTGAAAATACATGGCTAAGCGCAAATCTTGCAGAAATACCACCAGCAAAACCGCCGGTATAACCATTACCCATAGGCCGGTCTCCGATTATAATAGCATTACCACCGCTAACTGATAGTTCCCACATACCACGGGGCTTTGCCGGATAAGGAGTTTGATAATTCACAAATTCGTTATACTGAGTCTTATTGGATACTTTACTAGAATCATAAGCCCAGCCGGCATCAGTGATACCCGCTGAAGACGCAGTAGTGCCATCTTGTGCGTAGGATGCAATTTGCATTAATCCCACAAGGGCTAAGAGCAATTTTAGCTTTTTGCTTACCATAGGTAAAATTTTAAGTTGTTTAATGTTTCCCTTTAATTAAATATAAATACAAAAGTATATATTGATAATGAAATACCAAATTTTTGCTATCTATTTTCTTTTGATCAAACCGCTCTTATGACAAAAACTTCATTCATTGCGCTGCTTATCTTTTACCAAATAGTTTTCCCATATCTTGCAACAGTTTGAATTTTTAATGAAGAAAGCAATACAATTAATAGACCAAGATTTAACAAAGTTCGAAGATTACTTTAGCAATGCTGTAAAAAGTAACGCTCCTTTGCTTGACCGGATAATGCAATACATTGTAAAAAGAAAAGGTAAACAAATGCGGCCAATGTTTGTGTTGCTTTGTGCAAAATTAGGTGGTGAAATCAGCACGGCCACATACCGTGCAGCGTCACTCGTTGAGCTTTTACATACGGCCACACTTGTACATGATGATGTAGTGGATGAATCTCCGGAGCGGCGTGGTTTCTTTTCTATTAATGCATTATGGAAAAACAAGGTAGCTGTGTTGGTAGGCGACTATCTTCTTTCGAAAGGATTATTGCTTTCTTTAAATAATAACGATTATAAAGTGCTACAGATACTTTCAGAGGCTGTAAGGTTAATGAGCGAAGGAGAACTTCTTCAAATAGAAAAGGCCCGCAATCTTAATCTGAGTGAAAACGTTTATTATAGTATAATAAAAGGCAAAACTGCTTCCCTGCTTTCTTCTGCATGTGCAGCCGGCGCCAGCACCACTTTTTCCGATTCTCAAAATATAGAAAAAATGCAACAATTTGGAGATAAGGTTGGTATGGCATTTCAGATTAAGGATGATCTTTTTGATTATAGTGCGAAAAATATAGGCAAGCCTACCGGAAATGATATTAAAGAAAAAAAATTAACCTTGCCCCTTATTTATACACTTAATAATTGCGACACTGCACTGCGAAAAAAAATTATTTATATCGTTAAAAACGAAAATCGCAACCCGGAAAAAGTGCGTTTTGTAATTGATGCTGTTAAAAACTGTGGCGGAATAGATTATGCAACAGGCAAAATGTTATCTTTCAGAGATGAAGCGTTGAAACTGCTGCATGAATTTCCTGCATCTGAAACAAGAGATGCGCTTGAACACCTGGTTAGATATACTACCGACAGGGAATTTTAGACGAAGATAACAATGCAAAAAAGATGGAAAATATTGCCCTTTGATGAAGCAAAAACCTTGCAGTTGCAGCAATGCCTCCATATCAATAAAACGTTGTGTAAAATACTTGTTCAGCGCGGAATAGATACATACGATAAAGCCCACAATTTCTTTCGTCCGCAACTTTCGCAATTGCATGATCCCTGGCTGATGAAGGATATGCTTAAAGCAGTTAACCGTATTATTTCAGCCATAAGCAATGATGAAAAAATTTTGGTTTTTGGTGATTACGATGTTGACGGCACAGCAGCGGTAGCCAGCATGTACCAGTTTTTAAAATCAATACATCCTGCTGTTGCTTTTTATATTCCGCATCGTTATAAAGAAGGTTACGGCGTTTCCAAAGCCGGTATCGACTTTGCTTATGAAAATAATTTTTCCTTAATTATCGCACTTGACTGCGGAATCAAATCAGCCTTTCCAGCACATTGGGATCCTAAGCTTAGAATTCCACGTGGACAAGTTGTCGCG